>OCTW011414072.1_pt1 | contig 13256 bp, 9 predicted proteins | sample 1539671 | NCBI WGS metagenome assembly OCTW01 (sample SAMN02144230, study PRJEB22623) | gut metagenome | biome: sheep rumen | host: Ovis aries | place: New Zealand | reverse complement strand
GGCTCAGAAAAAACTGTCTTTACAGCTTTAGAAAATGTCTCATCTGACACATTTTCAACATCATATCTAATAAGTACACGAACAGAACTTACCTTGATTCCAAGATAACTTTTAAATTCTGCACTTAGAGAATTAGCTGTAACTGCATATTTCTCTTTCTTTTCAACATATAGTCTTCTAACATTACTCATAAATCTTCCTCCGGATCGTCATTAATAACAAAATGTATTATAACATATTTTATCCCCAAAAATCCCCCAAATCTGACTGGACTTTATTAATATTTGTTGTAATATAATCACTCCATTCCCTAGGAAACAAATTCCTGTTATTAGAGTATAAAAATCTGTAATCAAGAAGCAATATTACACCTCTGTCATCAACAGTTCTAATTACTCTACCAGCCGCCTGACATACTTTGTTCATACCAGGATATCTATAGGCATAATCAAAGCCGTCTTTATTACACTTATTAAAATGTTCTAAGAGCATATTGCTTTCATAATTAGTCTGTGCCAGTCCAGTTCCAACAATAATTGCACCAATAAGTTTATCATTAACAAGATCTATTCCCTCTGAGAAGATACCGCCAAGTACACAAAAAGCCACAAGAGACCTTTCTCTTTCCTCTTCAAATTCTGCCATAAAGCATTCTCTATCTTCTTCAGACATGGAGTTGCCTTGGATAATTATATCAAGATTATATTTCTTATTGAGTAGTTCGTTATACACGTTCTCCATGAATATATAAGATGGAAAGAATGATATATAATTACCTTTTTTTACACTAGATGTCTTAATTATATAATCTGCAATTTTACTATACATTTCAGAAGATCTCTCAGAATACTTGCTGGTTACATCATCTGCAATCATAAGAAGTCTCTTCTTACTATCAAAAATCGTCTTGGCATATATTGCAGTAGGATTATCTTTCTTGCAAAGAAGCTCTTTATAATAATTTATAGGAAGAAGCGTAGCAGAGAAAAACACTGTAGATACAGCGTTATTCAGATAATCCTGCAATCTAAGAGACGGATCCATATTATATAGATGCACCCTAAAGCACCCACTTCTATCATAGTCAGCATATACCAAGTAATTATCATCAACAAAATCAAGCGTGCTAATATAATTATTAATATTGAAATAGAAATCTAATGCTTCATTTTTTCTAGACATCTTAATCTTCTTATCAAAGAACATCTCTATACGATTCTTAAGATTATAAATCGCGTTATCTAGCCTGTCATGGTCATTAATTATCAGTTTGTCATCACACATCTTCCTAAGAGAAAGCATCTCTCTATTAACTTTTTCAAAATATTTTATTAAACTCTTATCATATGCCCCATACAGCTTCTTCATAGCAAGAAAGTCTTCTTTAACTATGACTACAGAATACATATTTCTGGCTCTATCAACGAGATTATGGGCTTCATCAACAAGAAAAATGTTATTTTTGTCAGTAATACTTTGAATAATACAGGCATTCGGATCAAAAACATAATTATAATCACATACTATTTCATCAGAAAACCTTGTAAGTTCAAGAGATAATCTATATGGACACACTTTATTCTCATTGGAATACTTGTAAATTATATCTCGATTAAACAAATCTTCCTCCGTTATAATGCTATATAATGCGTCATTTATTCTATCATAGTGTCCTTTGGCATACTCGCAATGGACTGCATCACATTGTCTATCTTCCAAGGGACATATCTTATCTCTTGCCGTTATCTCAAGCATTTTTAGTCGATTACCTTGCTCTGACAAGGTGAAAAAAGTATCTTTTGCAACCTTTTTAGTTATAGTTTTGGCTGTAACATAGAATATTTTAGATAAACTAAAGTCATTTAAAGCTTTAAGAGATGGGTAAATTGTACCTATTGTCTTCCCAACACCAGTCGGGGCTTGAATAAATAGAAGTTCTTCGTCCTTAATATGGTTATAGACCATTCCCATAATAGATTTCTGACCTTTCCTATATTCGAAGGGAAATGTCATATTCTCAATTGATTCTTTCCTTGTAATACTCCATTTATATATATAATCACTAAAGGGCTTGTATTTATCCATAATATCAAGAAAGAATTCTTCTAAATCATCATATGAATAATAATCCACAAATCTCTTGATTTCACGAGAATCTAAATTACCATATGTAATCTGAATATCCATACCCTCTAGATTATTTCTATACGCACAAAAAAAGCCATAGCACATGGCTTGAGCAACGTGTACCATAGCTGGCTCTTTAATCTTAGAAATATCTCTATTGGTGCCCTTAATCTCATCAATCATAAAAGGCACTTCATTCTTATCATAGACAATTCCATCAGCCCGACCATCAATAAGCAATTCATATTCATCATAAGTCATAACATGATTAATGGGAACTTCCGCATGATAATCAGAAGGCATGCCTTTCTGAATCCACTTGTGAAGCTTTATTCCCTCTTGCATAGATTTAAGAGAATCACGAATCTCACTGGATTCTTCAATATCTCCACTTCTAAGAATAAATTCTACTAATTCTCGAACTGATATATGAAGTTGTGTCTTTTCATAGCATGTTATAGGTTCATCCACAGCAGTACCTACACTATATAATATTAACTATACTATTACATAATTTCTTTGCAACACTTGGATTATTCATAATATATAGATGCACACCATCACATCCATGTGCCAGCAAATCGATTATCTGAGAAGTCGCAAATGCCATTCCTGCATCAAGCATTGCATCCTTGTTATCCTTGTATCTATTGATTATAGTCTCTGTATTATCAGGCAGCGTAGCGCCACATAAATCCACCATTCTTCTAATCTGCTTAGCATTAATTGCCGGCATAATTCCAGGTGTAATTGGAACTTCAATACCTGCCATACGACAGTGTGTTACATAATCATAGAAGTATTGATTATTAAAGAATAACTGTGATAATAACACATCAGCACCAGCATCTACTTTATTCTTTGCATATCTAATCTCATCTATACTGTTTGCAGTCTCAGGATGATTCTCAGGATAACAGCCTCCAGCTATACAGAATCTGTCACCTGTTGTCGCTTTGATATACTCAATAAGCTTAGAAGCATAAGGAAAATCAGTCTTAGCAGGAACATTAGGATTAATATCACCCCTAAGAGCCAATATATTGTCAACACCGGCATCACATAATGCCTTAACAAAATTATCAATTTCTTGAACATCATAATAGAGCCCCGTAAGATGAACTACAGGCTCTATCTTATATTCTTCTTTGATTTTCTTGGCAATATCAATAGTCTTATTATTATTACTTGTACCACCCGCGCCAAATGTTACAGATATATAATCTGGATTTAACATTGCAAGTTCAGATAAAGTCGCATCAATATTAGCTAATTCTTCATCTCTCTTAGGCGGAAAAATTTCAAATGATATTACAGTATCTTTTTTCTTATATATTTCAGTTAATTTCATAATATGTCCCTATTCTACAGTTGCACTTATATCTAGTCCATTGTGGTCATCATTTTCTAAATTGTAATCCTGTGACATGTCATCTTCTTTTGAACTTTCCATAACAGTGATATCTTTGATATTAACATCTCTCCCCTTAAGAAGATATGTATTCTCACTACCACAATGAGGACAAATCTTAGCATATTGAACTGTTGGATATTCCTGTCTGCAATCTTCACAGAAAGTAATTGCCTGCATAGTCTCGATATTAAGCTTTGCGCCAACCATAATCGGTTCTTTCTTACAAGCCCACTCCCAACAATCAGTAAGATATTCAGGTATAACACCCGATACCTCTCCAAGTTCAATTGTTACACTAGCCACTTTAGACACTTTGTTCTCAGCAGCAACCGCCTTAACATCACGTATTATGTAAAATACAACACCTAATTCATGCATGATATATACCTTTACCTATCTCTAGTTTACAATAAACTACAGGCGAAAAAACATTTCGCCTGCAGTATATTAAATAAATTAATAATGTGTCTCTAATAAGAGTTATATATTCTAGTACTTGCGATAATAATTCTCAGCAGGTACAAAGTAGTGATCTTCCAAATCTTCCTTACAAATCATAGCCGCTTCATCACTAGTTCCAATAATCTTACCGGCTCTCTTAAGTTCGTATGGAATCATCTTCTTGAACTTATCTTCTGCAACAACCATATTAGATGCATCAGGAAGCACTCTCTTAAGATGAATTGCATCGAATTCACACTTAGTCGTACATACACCACATCCGATACACTTATTAGTATCAACAACATTACGTCCACACTTAAGGCAACGAGCTGTCTCAGTCTTAACCTGTTCTTCCGTAAGTGTCAAGTGATTCTCTTCAAATGACTTAGAATCAAGAGATGTATCAACTCCATTATCCTGTCTCATTGCATTATCATAGCCTTCTACAAGAATATCATCCTTATTAAGCTCGATAAATTCATTTCTGTTACGTCCAATTGTCATATGACCATTATGAACATATCTATGAAGTGACTCTGAAGCAAACTGTCCAGCTGCAATAGCGTCAATTGCAAACTTAGGACCAGTCATTACATCACCACCGATGAATAAGTCAGGTGCACCCTTAACTTGATATGTCAATCCATCTGCCATTAATGCAGGACCCTGGAATTCAACATCCTTCTCATCCTTAAGCAAGTCGCCCCATACAGAAGCCTGACCTACAGCAAAGATTACACGTTCACAATCGATTGTGATTGTATCATTCTCATCATATTTTGGTGAGAATTTCTTTCTTCCATCAACTTCTTCAAATACTGATAAGCATTTCTTGAATACAATACCTTTTACCTTACCATTTTCAACGAGAACTTCTTTAGGTCCCCATCCGCACTTAATTGTTACACCATCTTCACCAGCTTCTCTTACTTCTTCATCAGATGCAGGCATCTCTGCTTCTGACTCTAAGCAAAGCTGTGTTACTTCTTTAGCGCCGTTTCTTGCAGATACTCTTGAAGCGTCGATAGCAACGTTACCACCACCAACAACTACTACTTTGCCGTCAAATGGTTTGCCACCACAGTTAGCTTCATGTAGATAATCGATTGCAGTAAATGTACCATCAGCATCATCACCTGGCACTCCAGGGCGACGACCTGTAGAACAGCCGATTGCGATGTAAAATGCCTTATATCCTTGTTTTCTAAGTTCGTTAAGGGATATGTCTTTACCAACTTCAACGCCGGTCTTAACCTCAACACCCATTTCCTTCATAACATCAATCTCAGCCTTGATTACATCTTTGCCAAGTTTATATGAAGGAATACCATATCTAAGCATACCACCTGCTTCTTCATTCTTCTCGAATACAGTTGGCTTATATCCTCTCTCTGCAAGATAGAATGCACATGACATACCAGCAGGACCACCACCGATAATAGCAATCTTCTCATCCCAACCATCAAGAGTTGATGATGCAACAATCTTCTTAGGTATATATCTTGTAGAAGCCTTCAAGTCTCTTTCTGCGAGGAACTTCTTAACAGCATCAATTGATACAGCCTTGTCGATTGTTCCTCTTGTACAAGCTTCTTCACATCTCTTGTTACAGATACGACCACATACAGCCGGGAATGGATTCTTCTTCTTGATTAAAGCAAGAGCCTTATCATATTCGCCACGTCTTGCCATATCAAGATATCCTTGAACCGCAATATGAGCAGGACAAGCTGTCTTACATGGAGCTGTACCTGTATCATGACAATTAATTCTTATATTGTCACGATAGTTCTCGTCATATTTGTATTTGCCCCATTTATGGTTATCCGGAAGCTCAACCATAGGATATTTAACCTTGGTTCCATCTTTCTTATCAAGCTTCTGTCCTAATTTACATGCACCAGATGGGCAATACTCAACACATCGACCGCAGGCAACACATTTCTCATTATTAACCTTAGCTACATATGCCGATCTAGACATATTAGGTGTGTTGAAGAGCTGTGATGTACGAAGAGCATTACATATATTGACATTACAGTTACAGATACCAAATATCTTATTCTCACCGTCAATATTAGTAATCTGATGAACAAATCCGTTCTCTTCACCACGGCGAAGAATCTCAAGTGCTTCCTCTACTGTAATATCGTGACCCTTGTTAGTCTCACGACAATAATCGGCAAAGTCACCAACACCGATACACCATGCAAAGTCGTCGTCAGCACATCCTTCTCCTATAGCCTTACGAGATGCTCTACATGAGCAACGACCTACACCGATATGTCCTTCGTATTTCTTAAGCCAGTATGATAGATGTTCTACATCAACTGACTCATTCTCCATTGTAATCTCTTTCTCAACAGGAATAACATGCATACCAATTCCGGCACCGCCAAGTGGTACCATGTGTGTAACACCATCAAGTGGTAAGAATGTCATTCTTTCAAAGAATGATGCAACAGCAGGATGCTCTTCCAATCTTGGATTAGAATGATCCGGAAGTTCTTCCATGTTGAATAACTCTGCTGAACCCGGTACAAACATAGGAAGAATGTATCTTCTCTCAGATTGAGGTGCCGTACGACCATTATGATCATAGTGATATCCATAATCATATTCTAGAAGACCGATATAACACATCTCATCAATAATCTTCTGGAATCCATCACGTCCGACTTCTGCGACTTTCTCCTTGTTCCTATTAACTAATTCATCAAAGGTGTATGGCACTCTTTTGTCCATAGATAGCCCAATCTCAGCCATCTCTTCTGTGATAATCTCAGCGAGTCCCCAATACTCAGGATCATCAGATGTAACACCGCCAATCATATGACCTGCTACGTCAGTAATCTTCTTACCCAACTTAATAATCTTCTGGCTAGGTTGTTTGTCCCCCATATGAGGTGGGATAACATGTTTACTCATCTCTGGCATAATACATTCTCCTTTATTAACTTATATTTTTACACAAAAACGCTCTGCTAGAAATATTATAATGTATTATCACAATAAATTCAATGAAATACGAACAAGTTTTGTGCAAAATATGCCTAATCTGGATAAAGATTTAACAAAGAAAAGAATTGGAATAATTTAATTAAAAAATGACAAAAGGTTTCCCTCTTGTCATTGTAATAAACTAAGAACTCCCTGCTGTGATTGATTCGCTTGAGATATCATTGATTCTCCCACCTGTTCTAGCGTCTTATGCTTAAAGAATTCAACCATCTCCTTCGCCAAATCAGCATCCCTTATTCGGGATTCTGCCGCTTGTACATTCTCGGCAGTGTTATCAATAGAAGCCATAGTATGTTCTAATCTGTTCTGGTATGCGCCGAAAATAGAACGTGCACGCGATACTTTCTCTAATGCCTTATCACACATATTAATTGTTCGCAGAGAACGATCCCTTGTTGTAACATTAGCGCTTCCTAGTCCTATTGATGCCAATGACATTCCTTCCCATACCATATCTATTCCATCATCTTCACGTGAACCTGAATGTATATGAATATTCTTTGGTGGTGAAGGTGCTGCTTCCATATCAAAAATCGTGTGATAACTAGAACCACCACCAAGATAATGCAAGTTAAAAAAACGCGATGCTTTCTGCGATGGATATATATATGTGTGATACATCTGATTTACGCTTCCGTCTGACTCTTCGTTAGAATTGTCCCTATCCATACCCAACTCAAAAGTTGTATGCGGTCCTATACAATCTACATAAAAATCATAAAGGTGGTCATACGAATGGCAGAATTGTGTTGGGCGACCTAGAAAGCGCTCGGGCTTTCCAATATATGAAGTATCTACACTTCGTCCCTTCCAATCAACAACCCCATCTATAACATCTACACGCTGTGGATTAAGATCTACACTCATTTCCACTTTTTCACCATCAGCATTTATATAACTTTTGCGTTCATAATAAGTGCGAAATATCTTATCTAACGACATTGTATCCGCTATAATTATATATTTCTGATCAGAACCAGTCGATTCTCCATAAGTTGTATGCTCATCATCATCACCTACCACTGTTCCACTATCATTAATCTCATATAATTGCCCTAATACCTTAGTATATTCAGATTCATTTGATTTATATGTCGCTAGCTTTCCACCTCCATCGTTTTCATACGAATAATGTATCCTTCTTCCTTCAGAATTAGTTTCTATACCAGAGTCATTGATATCTTGAGAGGAATAGAGTTCATATGTATATTTTACTTCTCCAGTAGGAATATCTTCATCATCAAGCACTTCATTAATCCTTTTTACGTACACTTCTTTCATCGTATGCGTCTTAATATACGTTGAGAAATAAAGCGCTGGATCACAATAATGGCGTGTAATATTCACTTCACCTTCTATAGGCGCAGGAGTATCACCACCATCATCAAACGTCCTACCCAGCACGTCACGCTGATACTCAAATGAATCAGTAACATAAACATTTCTTAGAGTCACATTAGGATTATCCGTTGTTACATTAGATCTAATCTTCTCAACAAAGACCTCCCTAAATCCTTCAACTCCTTTATTGTTTATCCCATTTATTATGGATTCTTTGCTTGCTTCATCTGCAACAGTAAATTCAAATGACAAAGCATGACTCATTCCGTCTACGAGATTATCTTCGTATCTATATGTTGCCTGCGAACTGAATGTTTTAGGATTTTCTCCTTCATCTTCCAGACCCCAATCTGTGAATCTAAACTCCTCTCCTGTCGAAACATTTCTAAATTCCGACCATAATATCTTCTTATGAGATATTCCATCATCACCTTGAGTCTGAATAATAGAAACACCTGTATCATCAGCAGATAATATATATTCGAAATCCATTATGTCATATCTATTTTCTTTTGTAACGTCAATAATCATACTTTGACTAACTTGACAACTAATAACTGCAATCTCCTCTTTACCACCTCCAGATGTTGTAGTAAAATGCATTGTACCATCAACCTTAGATGACTCACTATTGATTTTATCAATAATTCTATCTAAATCATCTCCCTCTTCAATTTCAAAAGAAATATCCATTCCATGATGATAAAAGGAGTACGTATTATCTTCAACTATAACCTCGTCAACACCTGCCCACTCGCCTGAAGCACTTGTGTTACTCCATCTCGCCGCAGGAATATTATTTATTTTTATACCATGCTCATCGGCGCTTACCTGATATGTACGTGCAATCGAATCAACATATTCTCCTTGCTTAGCTGATAGAAAAACCTGCTCTCCATCAGGCGTAACAAAGCCATGCTCATAATCAGCTGTAAACTGTCCATTAACTACAGATGCTCCTAACTCATTCCACGTATATCTTCTATTATCTATGAGAAGACCACCTCTTGCCGATATATCGTTAGATTGAATTGTATTGAAAATCTTAGTATCTGAAGGTTCTCCTACTACGCCTAGAGTATAAGGACTCTTGAATAACTCAAAACCATTAAAATCCGTATCATTAAATGTTCTACTTATTTCACCTTTTATTTGTCTAATTTCACTTTGGATAGATTGACGGTCTTCATCTGAATTAGTACCATTAGCCGCTTGAATTGCAAGCTCTCTAATCCTATGAATCATAGAATGAACTTCATTAAGTGCACCATCTGCTACTTGTGTCAGACTAACACCATCCTGTACATTCTGAGAACCACGAGTAAGTCCCCTTATCTGCCTGCGCATATTTTCAGATATAGAAAGCCCTGCCGCATCATCAGCAGCTCTATTAATTTTATATCCTGAAGACAGCTTCTCTGTAACCTTTTTCATTCTGCCCATTGACATATTAAATTGTATCTGGGCATTCATTGCCATCATGTTGTGACTAATTACCAAAGTTAGTGATCCTCAAAATGTATTCTTTATATCTTAATCTACAAACAGTATATCGGACTTATATGAGTATTTATTTACCCATATAATTATTAGATACAAATCTAGTCATAACAATATACTAAATTGAGATTAATAATGTACAAAGCGACAGAATATGTCAGAGTAAGACAGTTTGCGTCGCACATTGATGGAATATTTTAATGCACAATTCCACCATAACTATTACTTTTTAATAGACATAAAAGGATACACACAATGAAAGATATAGCTTACGGACAAATCAGGCTAAAGCTTCAGGAAATTATGAACGAACAGAATATTAGTATTAACAAGCTTGCTTTTAGAGCAGAAATGCAACGGTCTCAATTAAAATCATATATAAAAAACGACGTGCAACGAATTGATATTTCAGTATTGGCAAGATTATGCTTCGCATAGGAGTGTTCCTTATCTGACTTAATAGAATACATTCCCCCTGATAACAATGATATATAATAACAAAAAAAGAGAACCCGAAGGTTCTCTAGAAAAAACGTAAATATTAGTCTCTTCCGAATATTCTAAGCAATGCCAAAAACAGGTTGGCTATATCAAGATAAATATCAAGTGCACAATCTACTGCATTATCAATACTCTTGGCAAATTGTTGTGATCTGTAGAAATCATATCCAATATAGAAACTAAATAGTACTGCCACAATTAAAGAATATATATATCCAAGTCCTGTAACAAACATAGAAACAATTCCAACTATCATAACAGCAATTAAAGCAACAAATAGCATTTTGCCAATCTTCTCAAAGAACTTAGGGAATGCCACAGCTGCAAGCGTCATTATAAGTGCAATTGCAACAGTGTATATAAATGCCATTTGCACCGGACGAGAACTGATTCCTCCATATGTCTCCACGCAAATAGATATAACAAGTCCAAGCGGCAGACATACAAGATTATATCCCAGAAAACTTACAAATGCGTTATTAGACTTTCTTGAAATAGCTATTCCGGCAATACTAAGAACTATATATCCAACAAGTATTATTATTGGATTAAGACCCATTGCTACAATATCATCGCCAAAACTGCAAATAATAGCGTTAAGCACGAGACCGTATAATACAACGCCACCCATAACAAGATTATATGTTCTTGAACTAACAATCTTATCTTCAGACACTACTTTCTTTAATCTCTCGGCACGAGCGGAACCTAGTATTCCTCCTTTATTCGCAAAGCCGTTATTCTTCTCATTCATGAATAGTCCTCCTTTTCAGTGAATACATATCAATATTATTATACACTATTATGCTTCTAATATCTCGTAATATTTTAGTTAAATACTATTTTACATGATTATTTCAATCTCTAAAGAACAATCTCTGTACCTCCAAAGTCCTCTTTTGATTTAGAGTATATCAGTATCTCATCATGGGCTTTAATAAGTGTATTACCGTTAGGAATTATCATTTTATGCTTACGGCTGATTGAGATAATAGTTGTAAGTCTTGATATATCAAGTTCCTTAATCTGCTTTCCTACCCATGGATGTTCTCTATCAATTGTAATCTCATTAAGCTTAACTCCCAATTCATCTACATAGGACTCCGCAGCAAGAAGCAGTTTGTCATTCGACTTAATTAAAGTATCTCCCTGAGGTACGATTGTCTCACCATTTCTTAAGATAAGAATGATAACAAGGCCTTGTGGAATCTTCGTGTCACGAACCATATGATTTTCCCAGTTATGCCCTTTTGTAATCCTTATAGTTACAAACTGCACAGCAACTTCTCTAGCGAACATTTCATTATTCTTAAGCTTGGTATACTGCTCTACAAATCCGGCACTGATAATACCGGTAGGAATCGCAACTACACCAACTCCAAGAAATGCGATTATAATTGCCATAACCTGTCCCATTATTGTAACAGGATATATATCTCCGTAGCCTACCGTAAGCAGTGTAGATACCGCCCACCATATTCCGGAAAATGCGTTCTTAAAAGCCTGTGGCTGCGCATCATGTTCTGCAGCGTATATCCCTAGTGATGAAGCAAGCATAAGTACTATTATTATAAATAATGAAGAAAATATCTGGTTCCTCTTATCATAAAGTACCGTCTTAATTACATTGAACGAATCATATCTGGAGTTGATTCTGAATAGATGAAATATTCTCACAACTCTTAACATCCTAAATGCAACAAATCCGGACAGGAAGAAGAATGGCAAAATTGTGAGCAAATCTATAATTCCATCATATGATATTAAGAATTTACCAATAGCTCTGGCTCTTCCTAGTTTCGGATATAATAAATCCGCTGTCCATATTCTTAGAATATATTCAACAATAAAAATCGAAACAGTCACATACTCAATCCAGTAGAACAATTCATAAAAGGATTGAAGCTCAGAGAATGTCTCAAGGAACATTACAATAATATTAAGTACTATAACTGTAGCAATAAATATATCAAAGAATCTGCTTACAAAATCAGACTTATTACCAATCTGAATAATATCAAATATTCTTTTTTTTATTTTTAGATACTTGTTATCCTGTTGAATATCGTTACTCATCTTGTCTTCTTGGTCTTCTCTTTGCACTTATACTATCAACGTCAATTCTCATTACAGAAACAATAGACACTAACCTTTCATCAAAGTTAAAATCATCTTTACCTGTCTGAGTCTTCATAAGAACTTCTAATCCATGTATTTTTTCTTGAGTATCCTCAACAATATACACATTTCCGGTACCCATCAAGCACTCATATATCATCCCATATTGACAGGCAACTTTGCCTTCAAACGCCTCAACATTCCTCTCCATAGTAAAACAACATATGCTGTTTGCTCTTATAATATCGAGCTTACGCCCAGTATTAGCACCATGAAGATAAATGTATGTTTTGCCATTTACATAATCAATCCCATAATTCAATGGAACAACGTAAGGCACACCTTTATCAACAAGTCCAAGATGTAAATATTTACATCCCTCTAACAAATCTTTTATTTCATTTTCATCCGTAATCTCACGTTCTCTCCTGGTCATAAATACTCCTATCACATGAAAACATCTCTTGTGCACACCATTAGCATTATAACACATTTTATTCTGCAAATAGAATACTGAACAAAAAAAGACCGCCACACTAATTATTATTAATGCAACAGTCAACAGGGGTGGAAGGAATCGAACCCTCCTCTGGAGTTTTGGAGACTCTTATTCTACCGATGAACTACACCCCTTTAGTGTTATATATTATACACTCAAAACTTCATATAGTATGTTACATCATATCACCTAATTATCGCCACGCTACCAACATCGCTTCGCGATGTCGCCTTGCGATAAGGAATCCTCCCACTAACGCATCGAACTACGTTCGAATGCTGTTATATCCCT
>OCTW013368314.1_pt1 | contig 13259 bp, 11 predicted proteins | sample 1539671 | NCBI WGS metagenome assembly OCTW01 (sample SAMN02144230, study PRJEB22623) | gut metagenome | biome: sheep rumen | host: Ovis aries | place: New Zealand | reverse complement strand
CCTGTTCCTGCTGCTGCCCCTGTCGATATCGGCACAGGCACCTGGCGGACACATCACGCGCAAGAAGACGAGCACCACGACTTCTGCGCCGAAGAAAACGACAACGACACCTAGGACTCATTCTTCAGGGAAACCTAGAAGAAATGTTGGTACGTCATCCGCAGGCAACAATGCGGTAAGCAGGACTACAAGAACACCTCAATCCTCATCCTCTCATGGTAGTCAGGCAAGCCCGTTCCCTTCTATAGGAGTCGATCGTCCTCAGATAAGCCCCATTCGTGAAAAAGACAATACTAAGGTCTATGATGTAGTAGAACAGATGCCTTCGTTCCCCGGTGGTAACGTGATGGCTTGGCTCAGCCAGAACCTGACGTATCCGAACATTGCTGCCAAAAACGGAGTGCAGGGTCGCGTGGTTGTTCAGTTCGTGATTGAAAAGGATGGTTCGGTAACAGATGTACACGCTGTGAAGAAGGTTGACCCATCACTCGACAAGGAAGCTGAGCGCGTGGTGAGGTCCATGCCGAGGTGGAGTCCTGGAAGGCAAAACGGCGCACCCGTACGCGTGAAGTACACGCTGCCTGTAACGTTCAAACTCTCATGACACTTTCCACAGTATTAGTTTGGTGACAATATAGTGGTTGTCACCTTCGCAGAGTTAGGAGAAGAATGAAGGATCGTATTCAGTTTCAAATGTGCGCTTCCATCAGTGCGCAGCCGTTCCCCTCCCATCTCAGGGGAGGGGCGCAGGGGTGGGGTGGCCGCTGGAGTGTGTACAATTGTAGGGGCGGATCAGTGTATCCGCCCGTTGGCTCAGGCATTGCAAACGCAGTGTTGTCCGTACTCCAGCGGGCGGATACGCTGACCCGCCCCTACACCCCCTGGCTCCCAAGGCCAGGTATAGCTTGGGCTCTTTTGCCCTCGCGTTTCCCATGCGTCCAGCCATACTCAGGGCGCTGCCCCGGACAGTCAGCTTCTGGCCGCTTTCTCAGAACTTGAGGAACAAAAGAGGTATTAAAAAGAATATAGGAGGAATGAATAACTGTTCTCTGGTCCTAAAAGAAATATCATATAAAATAGAAAACTATGCAACAACTACAACCTAACACCCTGTTGCAGGGTGGAAAATACAGAATAGTGCGCGTGCTGGGGCAAGGCGGCTTCGGCATCACGTATCTGGCAGTACAAGTGGCATTGAATCGATATGTGGCCATCAAGGAGTTCTTCATAGAAAACCTGTGTGACCGATGTGTTAATGAGTCTACCATCATGAGGACGGTTTCCAACAGCAGTGTCCCGATGGTAGATAGGTATAAGCTGAAATTCCTCAAGGAGGCACGCATCATCTCCGAACTACATCATGAGAACATTATCAATGTGTATGATGTGTTTGAGGAAAACGGTACGGCCTATTATGTGATGGAATACATTGACGGCGGAAGTCTGGGGGGCCTGCTCCAACAGAGAGGAACGCTTCCCGAAAACGAAGCCATCAACTACATAACGAGAATCGTCCATGCGGTTGACTATCTCCATCAGCGCAGAATCAACCATTTCGACATCAAGCCAGACAACATCATGTTGCGTCGTGATGGCACCCCCGTGCTGATTGATTTCGGCATCTCAAAGCAGTATGACCAAACAGGTGCTGCCACGACGACGACCCCCGTGGGAATCAGCAATGGCTATGCACCTATAGAGCAGTATTCTCCAGACGGAGTCGCCACATTCTCACCTCAGACCGATATCTATTCTCTTGGCGCCACTTTGTATAAGCTCGTCACAGGACAGACGCCGCCTTCAGCTCCCGCACGTTCAGGAGGAGCCAGTTTCTACATGCCCACCGCACTGAGAGCATCCACTCGTAACGCCATCAGTGGTGCCATGAAAATCAACAAGGATGAGCGAATTGGTAGTGCAAGACAGTTCCTTGATGTTATAGTAGGAGCAACGGGGTATGGCGGCCAGCCGCAGCAGCCTTACGGCCAGCCACCCATGGAACCGCAGCAGCCTTACGGTCAGCGTCCCATGGAGCCGCAGCAGCCAGGAGGGTCATCTGCATGGATTTATATCGTAGCAGGATTGATCGTCATAGCGTTGATAATTGCAGGCTGTATCCTTTATGAAAACAGCCAGAATGGTTTACTGGATACAACAGCCCCCACCCCTGCCCCTGTGGATACGACAGTTGTTACAGATAGTTTTGTCCATGACTCCGTTCAAGTAGAACCAATTGTTGATGAAGGACCCAAACAAAAAGGTTCGGAAACGTTTGTCATAGAAGGGATAAGTGGTGAAAACCAAGTTAAGTACAGACAAACATATACAATCAATGTCGAAGATGGAACTGTTTCGTGGACTTATAGAGATGGCAAAGTTAACAATAAAGGATCATTTAAGTGTAATCCATCTATAGATGCGGACATTATAATAGCAGAATGTAAAAGTGTAATATATTGGGAGGAAGCAGGTCAATACTTTTGGTTTATGTCCGAGGAGTTTGGTTCATACAGATATGAAGAATTCCAATTGGGTAAAAAGGCACTTGGCTTATCTTCTAGTTACATGAGCCAGGCAAGAGAGACCTGTCCTAATGCATTCCAGCACGTACAGTCGATGTATCAAGAATTAGTGAATTGTGAGAATGGGGGAGATTTGTGGAGTGAAATAGAGGCGCTTGCGTTTGCTATAGGTGAACACCCACTTGAACCTTGTGACCTCTACAATTGTTCTTTTGTCTAAGCAGAACTAGAACATACAATGAGAAGTGTAACAATCATAATTGAAATAAAATGCAACACCTACAACCAAACACCACCTTGCAGGGTGGAAAATATAGAATAGAGCGAGTGCTGGGGCAAGGGGGCTTCGGCATCACGTATCTGGCACGGAATACCGTGTTTGATGTGAACGTGGCGATTAAGGAGTTCTTCATGAAGGACGAGAACGAACGCGACGGCAGTATGGTAACGATACCTCATGCCACCAAGACGGAATTGTTTCTTGGGCAGAAGGAGAAGTTCAAGAAGGAGGCCAAGCGGATGTTTGCCATCAAGAATGAACATGTCGTCGCCGTTTATGACCTCTTTGAAGAGAACGGCACGGCCTACTACGTGATGGACTATATCGATGGGGAAAACCTGAAGGATCGCTTAATACGAACTGGTCGGCCCATGACAGAATCAGAAGTTCGTCTCATCCTTCCTCAGATTCTCGATGCCCTAAAGACCGTTCATGATGCGGGTATCTGGCACTTGGATTTGAAGCCTGCCAATATTATGCTCGAAAAAGGAGGCATGATTAAACTCATCGACTTCGGTGCCAGCAAGCAGTTCAATACGCAAAAGGGAGGCGCAACCACGAGTACCGCCATCAGTTATACTCCTGGCTATGCTCCTCTCGAGCAGATGGTACAGAGCTATGAGAAGTTTGGTCCGTGGACCGACTTCTATGCCTTGGGAGGCACGCTCTATCATCTGCTTACCAACAAGCGTCCACCATTGCCAACGGACATTGATGATGATATCAGTGAGGACAAGCACCTCGTCTTGCCTTTCCCGTCAAACATTAGCGGCAAGACGAAAGCACTCATCCTGTGGCTGATGAAGACAATTAGGGTGCAGAGGCCGAAGACTGTACTAGAAGTGATGGATTTCATAGTTGAAGAGAGTTCTAAAAAAGCAGTTGCTACAAAGCCTATACCTGAGTCTGTTGAGAAGGTTTCGGAAACAGTAGAGACAATGGTTGCGGGAGAGAAAGAATATAAAGAGAATGAGTACAACGATAAGGTTTCAGAAGAGTTTCAAGGGAAAAATAAAACCTTACTCAATTACATTCCTGTACATATTAACAAAAAATGGGTGTCTATTTTTTTAGTATTAGCGATCCTATGCTTTATTGGGATATTGCTTCCTTTAATGATTGAAATTTGGGGAGAGTATTTGCCAGTTAATGAAGATTGGGTAATGTGGGGAATTGAAAGTAAGCAAATAAGAGATTTTAATCCTCCCTGCACACTGTTGTTTTATTTAATTAAGGTATACATGCTTATTATCTTCTATATTGGGATAAGGAAGTGTAGTATGGTGTTGTCTTATATTACTGTGTCGTGCGTTAGTTTTGAGGTTGTTCGACTATTTCTTTATATAGTTTTATATTGGCAAATGAAGGAGCATCAGCTTGTCTATTATATTGTAGATAATTTAGGGAATTTATATGATATTGTTAGCTGTTGTATGTTTGTTTCTCATTTTGCTATAGGTGTTTATATTATAAAATGCTTTGGAGGGACACTTAAGAATTTTGGCATATATTTAACAGGTTACAGCGTTGCCTGTATTTCATTCTTTTTTTTACCATACTTTGGATTTTGGCGATACGCGATAGGAGAATACGGGATAGAGATGACTTGGATTATTGCAATGTGTTGGGTGTTAACAAGAAAGTCAGAAATTAAAAAATGATATGATATCATTTGAGGATCATAATAAGATTAGCTCTTTTCTGAAAGAGAAAGCATTTGATTGGGGAGACATGAAAAAGATTCACGAATCAAAGAAGGGAATGAAATAATTAATGTGTACCAAGAGGGTATGCGACTTGCCCTTTAACAACTCCCAAAAGAAAGTAAGAGAATTATCTAAATCCTATAAGAAATGCAACACCTACAACCAAACACCACCTTGCAGGGTGGAAGATATAGAATCGAGCGCGTGCTGGGGCAAGGCGGCTTCGGCATCACGTATCTGGCCACGCACATGGAATTGCAGGGCTATGTGGCCGTGAAGGAGTTTTTCATGAAGGACAGCTGCCTGCGTGAAAGCGATTCCACGGTCTCCATTCCCGTTCCGTCAAAGGTTCCTGTCGTGACGAGCCAGCAGGAGAAGTTCAGGAAGGAGGCGCGGCGGCTGTTCTCGCTGCAGAGCGAGCACATCGTGCGTGTGTATGACATGTTTGAGGAAAACAACACCGTTTACTATGTGATGGAGCTTATTGACGGGGAGTCGCTTGGTGACATGATGAAGCACATGGGCATGCCATTCGCCGAGCCTGTGGTGCGTGACTATCTGAAGCAGACGCTCGATGCGCTGGACGAAATCCACCGCAAGGGCTATGAGCATCTGGACATCAAGCCCGCCAACCTGATGCTCAACTCGCGCGGCTGCCTGAAGGTGATAGACTTCGGCGCCAGCAAGCAGATGAGCGTAGACGGTGGTCCGACGATAGATCCCACGGCCTGTTGCTACACCCCCGGCTATGCGCCAAGCGAGCAGGAAGGACAGTTCGTCAGGAAGTTCGGCCCATGGACAGACTTCTACGCCCTGGGCGCCACGTTGTACAACATGCTGACAAGCAAGAAGCCGCCACGCTATCTCGATGTAGACGAGGACGGCGAGAATGCCTTCGTCTTCACCCCGGCCATTTCATCGGACATGCGGCAACTGATTCTGTGGATGATGAACCCCAGGCGTGAGCAGCGTCCGCAGAAAGCCAGCGACATCCTGGCAAGGCTGCATGAGCGGCACGAACCGGAAACCGTTGCGCCGCAGAAAGAAACAGACGACGTCACCGTTCTTGAAGAGGTAGCTCCGCAGGTGCCAGCAGTCGTTGAGCGCCTGGTTGACAACATGGTTGCCGTAGAGGGCGGAACGTTCATGATGGGAAGGAAGACGAAATGGTATGAAACCGGTGATGAAGAGGAGCATCAGGTAACCTTGTCGTCTTATTCCATCGGCAGGTACGAGGTGACCCAGGAGGAGTGGGAGGCCGTGATGGCCAATAACCCTTCGAAGTTCAAAGGAGCGAGGCTTCCAGTAGAGAATGTCAGCTGGGAAGACTGTCAGGCTTTTATAAGCAAGCTGAACGACATGACGGGAAAGCGATTCCGTCTGCCCACAGAGGCCGAATGGGAGTTTGCAGCACGTGGCGGGAATGCATCGGAGGGCTATAAGTATAGTGGTGGCGATGATATTGAAGCTGTGGCGTGGTATGATGATAATTCAGATGGCAAAACGCACGAGGTGGGTACGAAGGCTCCGAATGAGATTGACCTCTATGATATGAGTGGCAATGTATGGGAGTGGTGTCAGGATTGGAGTGGTGAATACATTTCCTCAGCGCAGATGGATCCCATAGGGCCGTCACAGGGGTCTTGCCGTGTGCTGCGCGGAGGCAGTTGGGGCAGCAGCGCAGGGGGTTGCCGCGTTTCTATCCGCAACTATTGCGGCCCCACGATCCACTACTCCGACGCAGGTCTGCGCCTCGCCCTTTAATTATACCCCCAAAAGAAAGCAAAGAATTATCTAAACCTTATAAGAAATGCAACAACTACAACCATGTGCCCTTTTGCAGGGTGGTAAATACAGAATGGTGCGCGTGCTGGGGCAAGGCGGCTTCGGCAATAAAAACAAGATGAATTATTACGCAGATAAGATAAGGGTATGAATAAAAAACAAGTAATAAAACTATTTGAAGAGCAGAAAGTCCGCATGGAGTGGGACGAAGAGAAGGAGAAGTGGTTCTTTTCCATCGTTGATGTGTGTGGTGTGCTGACAAGTCAGCCTGACTACGATAAAGCAAAGAATTATTGGAAGGTTCTGAAATATAGGTTAAAGGCTGAAGGCAATGAGTCGGTTACAAATTGTAACCAACTGAAAATGGTATCACCTAAAGATGGGAAAAGATATAAGACCGACGTTGCTGACACGGAGCAGATGTTCAGGTTGATTCAGTCTATACCATCGCCAAAAGCAGAGCCATTTAAACAGTGGATGGCAAAGGTTGCAGCCCAGCGTGTCGACCAGATGCAAGATCCCGAGTTGAATTTTGAACAGGCCTATGCGGACTATCGTCGGTTAGGTTATTCGGATAGGTGGATTAACCAACGGCTGAAAAGCATAGAAGTTCGTAAAGGACTGACAGATGAATGGGATAGAGCTGGTGTGAAGGAAGGCCAGCAATATGCCTCGCTGACAGACATCATCACGCAGGCATGGAGCGGTAAAACCACTAGGCAATACAAGCAGTTTAAGGGTCTGAAGAAGGAAAGCCTGCGCGATAACATGACAAACATTGAGCTGGCTTTGAATATCTTAGCTGAAGCATCAACAACAGAAATCAGCAAGGCCCAGAGTCCGAAAGGTTTTAAACAGAGTGCTGCTGTAGCTCGAAAGGGTGGTGAAATCGCTGGTGACGCCAGAAAGAAACTGGAGGCACAGACTGGTCGCTCTGTCATTTCGAGCGAGAAGGCTTCAGACTATTTACCACCCGCAGATAGAATCCAGGAGTTACCAGAAGACACAGAAGAGTAATGATTAAGAATATAGTATATGCAGCAACTACAACCGAACACCACCTTGCAGGGTGGTAAATACAGAATAGTGCGCGTGCTGGGGCAAGGCGGCTTCGGCATTACGTATGTTGGCTATAACACGGAGTTTGAAGAAACCGTAGCCATCAAGGAGTTCTTTTTGAAAGGCGTGACAGAACGAGACGAAACGACAAGCGCGGTCAGTGTGAGCAATTCTGACAATGTCCTGCAGTTTGAGGAACAGCGTGAGAAGTTCAAAAAGGAGGCACGTCGCTTGCGCAAGCTGAAGAGCGAGCACATCGTGAAGGTGCACGATTTGTTTGAAGAGAACGGAACCGCCTATTATGTGATGGATTTTATCGACGGGGAGTCCATGGCGGAGAGACTGAAGCGTACAGGCCAGCCACTAACAGAAGACGAGGCAAATGGCCTGCTTCGCCAGATACTCAGCGCCCTGAGGGAAGTGCACCAGAACGAAATCTGGCATCTGGATCTGAAGCCCGGTAACATCATGGTCGACAGGCAGGGCAATGCCTATCTGATAGATTTTGGCGCCAGCAAACAGATCCGTGCCAACGGCAGCATGACCACGTCGACGGCCCTCTGCTATACACCAGGCTTTGCCCCGAGCGAACAAGTGGGACAAATGTACGACCGCTTTGGCCCATGGACAGACCTATATGCCTTGGGTGCAACCTTCTACAACCTTCTCACCAACAGGAAGCCGCCGATGTCCATCGACATAGAAGAGGATGAAGAAGACGCCTTCGACTTTCCCCGCGGCCTGTCTGAAAAGACGATGAGACTGGTGACGTGGATGATGCAGCCAAAGAGGAAGAAGAGGCCTCAAAGCGTCGATGAGATACTATCCCAAATGTCTACAAGCGATGAGAAACCAGAGCCACCACAACCGAAGCCAGTCAATGAGCAGACGGTTCGTTCTGAATTGCCTGCAAATGGAGATGAGGAAACGAGGTTTGCCGGCATAGAAGTTCGGCAGTATGGAAAAGGAAAAGCAGTCGACCTAGGGCTTAGCGTTTTGTGGGCAGACTGTAATGTAGGAGGTTTTTCGGAACACCCTGTTGGTGGTTTATATGGGTGGGGAGACCCCACTGGTGAGAAAACCTCGGAGTTGGTAAAAGATTATGTTCCACTTCGGAAATACTTGTCTCACCAAATACCAACGAATATCAGCGGGACTGAATTTGATATAGCCACGGCCAAGTGGGGACCGGACTGGAGAATGCCAAGTAAAGAAGAGTGGAAAGAACTTGTGGAGAAATGCAAATGGACAAAAGAAAAAGCTTTTCATGTCTTTGGCTATAGAGTAGAGGGGCCTAACGGAAATAGCATTTTTCTTCCCAATACGGGTCTGCGATTTGGTAAGATTATCTCTAATACAGATGCAGGGTATTACTGGACCAGCGAAATGGCACTGAACGAGAGAGAATGTGCTTGCTACTACTATTTTGACGGCGAAAAGCGTAATGATATAGTAACGACAAGAAACTATGTGTATAGTGGCAGAGCGGTAAGGCCCGTCCGTGATAGATAAGGACTTTTATTGAAGTTCGGAAATGGACTGTCCAATTTGATGTTCCTCTTTTGTAAGTACCCCACCCCTGCCCCTCCCCTAAAATGGGAGGGGCAGGGGTGGGGTAATAACTACAAATCCCAAATATGAACAGGCACGACAAACAGGATGCCCTAGTTCGTGAAAAAGGCTTGGAAGGATGACAGAACATGTGATTTGGTTAATACCTGCTGGCTTAGTTAGGTCTTTATCGCCCCGTCGGAGCTTTCTTTGTTGTCGCATCCATTATACGGGGGCTAACACCCCTGTATGTGGTCTTTTGTTCCTTCGAGGCTTAGTAAGCCATCTTTTCGTCAGGAACTAACATCGACTAGAGCGTAAGAGGCAGAAAGAGTAGATTTTGGCTTATAGCAACAATGACTTTGTCTTTTTCATACAATAATCCCGCCATTTCATACATGATGGCGGGATTGTTTATGATGATGCGTGATTGTTTCGTAACTTTGCACTCGTCAAAGTAATACTAATCCTTTAAAAAAGTTTCATTATGAGAAAGTTGTTAGTTCTGCTGTTATTCAGCGTGTCTTCAGTTATTGGTCTTGCACAAGACGTCGCAGTCTCTGTCTATCAGCCACTTCCTCCATCACAAAGCAGTTATCCTTCTTCGGTAGACTATGCAACAGGTTTGCTAAGAGGAGAAACGCCTAGCCTTGGTTACAGCCAGCCGCGAACAACGCAAAGGGCACAACCGAGGGCCGAGACCTATACGCTTGATGCCTATTACGTGACAAGCAATGGACAATTCTCAAAGACCCGCATTCAGGTTACTGTTGATGTGTATGGTGCGCATGTCTCTGCAGTGTATAACAGAAACATGAAAACTTGGTCAAGTGAGTCTCATCCTATTTATGAGGTCACTCGGTTTGACAAAGATTACATCTACAACAACTTCGATTTCAAGTCCTCGTCAATCAGTTACGGCACCATCTATTTCTAATTGAAAAGATAAAAAAGTGGGAGACAGACAAGTCAGATCTGTCTCCCATTTTTTCATGTGCCAGGTGTTGTCATGCATGTTCACCTTTTCTGTCGTTGCATTTCAATGGGCAAAGGTCAGCGGCTGAGGCTGTTGATCCAGTCGGCGATGTCGGTGAGGACCTCGGGGGCGATGGTTTCCTCTATGTCACGGTATTCGGAGGGAAGGCCGGTGGTGGCGTGCTGGAAAAGGTGATTGAGCGATGGATACTCCTTGATGAGGTTCTTTTTCGACTTGGGTAGCAGGCGCTCGATGGCGGGCAGGTTCTGCGAGGATACCACCTGACAGTCGCGGTCGCCGTTGAGGGCGAACACCGGACAGCGGGTCTTGCGGATGTCGGCCGACGGGTCGTAGTCGACAAACCAGTTGAGCCAGGCCGACTGCTGTGCGGCCAGCTGCTGCCGACAGGTGGCCACGGTCAACGTGGCGGGCTGTCCCGACAGGCTGAGTATGCGATTGCTCTGAAGCGTGAGCAGCGTGTCGCCCTTCACGCCGGGGCCTGCCAGCGAGACGATGAAGTCGGTCTTCTTCTGCGCGCCCAGCAGGAAGGCGATGCTGCCGCCCTCGCTGTGGCCCAGCAGTCCCACCTTGGCAAAGGCCTTGCGCTGGCGCAGGTAGTCGAGCCCGGCGGCAGCGTCGCGCGAGAAGTCGAGTGTGGAGGCGTTCTTCACCTCGCCACCCACAGAGGCACCCGTGCTGCGGTCGTCGTAGCGCAGTGTGGCGATGCCGTGGCGGGCCAGATAGTCGGCGATAATAAGGAAAGGCTTGTGGCCCAGCAATTCCTCATCGCGGTTCTGCTGACCACTGCCCGACACGAGGAGCGCCACGACGGGCTTGCGCTTCGACTTCGGGTCGTAGCCCACGGGCCAAGTCAGCGTTCCGGCCAGCGTGGCGCCGTCGGCGGCATTGCTGAAGGTCACCTCCTCTGTCGTGTAGGGGTAAGGAGGCTGGGGCACCTGCGGCCGTCTCATCTCCTCGACGCCTCTCTTCAGCGTGAGGGGAATTGAGAAGCCGTTCTGCGAGAACGTTCCTTCGAGCTGCTCACCTTTCAACCGGACGCGCAGGGTGGCGTTTAATGACTCCATCTTCACGGCCAGTGAGTCGTCGCTCAGATATTCCTTATAGGCACCGATACCCCTTGCGTTCTGGTCGGGACTGTCCAGTGAGACCACCACATATCCGTCGGCCTGTTCCACATGGAGCACCAGCGTGAGCGACATGGGCCCTATGTTCAGTTTGCCCGACCAGTCGCCCAGCAGCGCCGTTGTTGACTGCACCTGCGCCATGGCACCCAGCGTCAGGGCGGCCATCACGATGGAAATAATTGTCCTTTTCATCTTCTTTACCTTGTATTTAATGTGTTCTTACTTGTTCAAGTTTCGCATTCACTCAACTTTCGGGAGTTGCAGGAGTTTCAGGAGTTCACCACAACCTCCGTAACTTCTATGTTCTTATTAGGGCCCTTTGTTTTCTTCTGTTCCGGAATAGCGCTTCCCGGCAGCTACTCGTCGTCCTCGTTGTTGTCGTCGTATCCTGCCTCGTAGCCCTCCTCATAGCCGAGCTCGTAGTCCTTTCTGTTCATTCCCTTGTAGGGGCATTGGTCGTCATACTGTCCGCCCCAGCCATTTCCGCTCACGGCATCGTCCTCGCCGTCGTAGTAGCCGTTTTCGTAGCCCTCCTCATAGTAGCGCGAGAGGGTGACGGGACTGATGGGCGCTGTCGGCGGCTCCTGCACTTTCTCCACCTCTTTTCCCTCGTCGGGCACGTCGGTGTCGGGTTCCGATGGCGCTGTCGCTGCTGAAGGTGCCGGCGGACCTTGGCGAGATGGGGCGGGCACGGCCACGGGTTCCATCGGTGGTTCTGCCACGGGCTTCTTGCGATGAGGACCGCAGCCGAGGCACAGCAGCACCACAGTGGTGACAGCAGCCACGCAGACGGTCGTCCAGTGGCCATCGTGATGCCCTTTCTTTTGCCTTACTGAATCCATTCCCGTTCCTTGTTTCATTCCGTTTTTCGCATTTGTTGTGGGAGCGGCAGGCGCTGACAGTTCAGATGCTTTCCGCTCTTTTCGGCTTTTCGGTCTTCTTGCTAAGCCGATGCAAATATACGCTTTTCTTGATAGAAAACAATGCTTTTGCCCCACTTTTTTGTCGGTTTCTGTCCTTCATTTCGTCGCTTTCTGGAAACGAATCCATTGGAATCGTTCAACAAATCCATAGATTTCGTTCAACGATTCCATTGGTTTTGTTCAACGATTCCAATGGAATAGCCAAGAAAGATTGGCAGTTTAGCTTCATTTATTTGCCAAATAAAGTGCGTTAATTTGCCGAATAAAGTGAAGAAAAACGCTAGATAAAAACCTTCTTTCCCCTGCACTTGCGTTGCAGGAAAAAGAAAAACAGCCAGACGAACCTACTTGTTCGTCTGGCTGTCGCTATGGTTTGCCATGCGGTTGTCTGCATTCGCAGGCCCGCGGTCTACTTTGCAACGCAGAAGTTCTTCAGGAAGTGGGTCTTTCCGTCGGCTTCTGTGGCACTGATGACAAAGTAGGTAAACGGCTTGATGTTCGTCATGTTGGCCACGCGCTTGCCGTTGAAGAACAGCTTCAGGTTGCCTTTGTCGTAGCTCATGGCCAGGTGGTTCCATGCGTCGCGCTTGAGAATCTTGTCCAGGTCGCTCTGCAATCCGTTCATCTGCTCATCGTCGGTTTTGGTGAAGCCCCAGTTCGCTTCATAGAGCCTCAAACCGATGTGGCCAAACTCATCGTCTTCAGCATTGTAGAACCTAACGTAGTAGAACACGTCTTGCCCAAACATAAACTGGAACTCCATGGTGTAGCTGTCCGGCAGATAGTTGTTGGTGTTTCCGTTCACCTTGGGTTTCATTTCCACATCGCCGCTCAGCAGGGTGATGTAGCTGCTGCCGTTGGCCTCGGCCACTTCGGCCGATCCGTTGGTCACCTCCCACTTGGTAGGCACCTCGCCCTTTTTCTCTCCAGCCAGCGTGTCAACGAAGATGATGGTCGACGCAGGCTTGAAGTCACCGCTCGAATAGAGTGCAGCCAGGTCGAGCGGTGCGGCCTTGGCGGGGTCGCCCCATGTCTCGGAACCGGCCTCGTCGCCTCCCTGTTCGGTGGCGTCCTGACCCTCAGTCTGGTTGTCGGCAACCTCGGTGCTTTCGCCCTCAGCGCCCTTGTCTGCTTTCTTGTCGCCGCAGCCCGTCAGCATCGACAGGCATGCCATGCACATCAGTGTCAAATAGATTTTCTTCATAAGTATGGTTTTTATTGATAAATAGTGTTATAGAGTCAATGCCTTATTTGGCTATGTGCACAATTCGCCTACAAAGATAGCAAATTCCTTGGACACTGGCAAAGGGTT
>OCTW013407281.1_pt1 | contig 13263 bp, 17 predicted proteins | sample 1539671 | NCBI WGS metagenome assembly OCTW01 (sample SAMN02144230, study PRJEB22623) | gut metagenome | biome: sheep rumen | host: Ovis aries | place: New Zealand | reverse complement strand
GATACAGTTGTTTTTGTATGTTTATATTCATTCTTCATGAATATATAGTAGCACATCTGTAGATATTAATCAAAATATTATCTACAGAAAATAAAGAAGTGGGCTAGCATCCTCACTGTTAAAACCGTGGGTTTTCTCGCCCACATGGGTTATAATAATGGTTAAGTCTTTTCGCTCAAGTAGTTTGTTTTCAATCATTGTTCTTGTGGGTTCATCTAGTGCGGATGTGCCTTCATCAATGAACAAGAATTGCTTTTTTTGCATATAATGCCCTCGCAATAGCTATTCTTTGTTTCTGGCTACCGGATAGACTTTTGCCCCCTTCACAAATCATCGTATCAAGTCCATCACTAAAGATATGATTGATATCTTTTAATCCGCTATCTTCTAATACGGATGGAATGAGATTTTGATCAGGCGAGTTCCATAGACAAATATTCTCTAATACCGTGCCATCAAATAGAATGGGCTGTTGATCAATATAGGCTATTTGTGACAGGATGGATGTATTATGGTCTACTTGTCTTCCATTAATGACAATTGCACCCGAATAATCAGATAAAAGTCCAGCAATAATCTTTAATAAAGTACTCTTGCCACAACCGCTCTTTCCCACAACAGCATACTTCTTTCCTTTTAGGAATTGATAATTCATATGGACGAAGACTTGTTTTTGATCATAAGCATAGCTTACATCCTTGAGTTCAATGGTATTGATACTTTCATCAATGAGATGAATTGGTTTCATGACATCATGTGCTTCCATCTGATCAAAATAAGGTTTTGTCGAAATCATGGCATTTTTTAATTGTACAGTATCCGTAATCCCATCGAAGACTTTAGGCAGGAAGCTATAGATCCCTATGATTGCCGAAGCTTTCATAAAGTTGTGCAAGACACACCATATCGCAATGATTAAAAAAGTACTTTGGAAGATGATATTAACTGAAAGCAATAATGCATTGACGCGTATTTGAGCAAGCGTATTATCATAATTCTTCTGTTCATAATATGTGCTTGCATCATGCATTTTATATTCAAATAAAGGCATCTTCTTGAAGCAGTAAAGAACTGAGAAGCCTTGTAATAAATCATTAAGCTTAGCTAGAAAGACTTCATTGGACTCTACTCTTTCCTTTGATTTACGAATAATATACTTCTTTGTACAGACAGAAAGAAAGTACAAAACGACAATGAAGACAAAGCTATAAATCGACATCTTCCAATAAATCATACCTAGTGAAATCACTGCAATAACTGTTTGAAAGATAGTTGTACAAATTGAAAAGAAGGATGAAAAACCTAAAGTACTGATTTGTTCAATATTTGTGCCATACCAGGCAATATAATCAGCGATGTTTTTATTTCGAAACTTCTGATAGGTATACGCCCCAATTTGTTTATTCAATGAAGTACGCATATCATCCCTCATGGCTACATGGACTCTTGCCCTTGTGACGCTACCAGCATAGTATGCAACAACACTTAAGGCTAAAATGATGATGAAGGTGAAAACCTTACCTTCAAGCATGTGCCATTGTGCATGATTTGTCATCATGTCAAGAATATCCATAAGCACGAATGTTTCAAGAAAGGCACAAGTGACATAGCTACATAACAGGATGACAGCAAGTAAATTACCCCGCCATCTCTTCTTAATATATTTCCACATCAATCATCCCTCATTTCCTTTTAAACATATGTTACGAAAAAAGTACAAGTACTCTTTGTTTTCACCAAAAGCATAACAAAGAATATTTGTACTTTACATATCGTTACATGTATATTTTTTATAACACATCATCAATCTGCCAGTGATCATCGCATAAGACATAGCCATATTCTAAATTCAGTTTATGAAATAACTGTTTGATCGAATTGCTGCTCATGTCCTGCTTACCATTTTCAAAACGAGAATATGTGACAACTGAACAGATATTTTCACTGATTTCTTCTTGTGTCATATTCTTTTCGATTCTTTTGTTGTAAAGATAAGTGTGGAGGGGCATGGAGTTATTTGCGATTTCAAAGCTTAAAGCATCATGATGAAAGTGATACTGATGAAAAAGTGCATCTCTTTTCATACTGAAGTATCTATATAAGAGCTGATCTTTCTCATCCATCTTGATCTGTTTCATAATATCCAATTCATAGTCAAATAGTTTCGCCTTCTCTTCATCAACATAGTACAGATCCGTATATTCCATGCAGTTCTTGATTACATTAGTATTTTGTAATAATCGACCTTCCTTTTTCCAATAGTATAAAAGCATTTTCATTTCATCAGCTGATAAAGCCATTTCAGGAAGATAGATATGATTAAGCTTTGGCAAGGTTATGAGAAGGGCTTGTTGGATTATATTTAAGTCATTCGTCAGATAACCTAGAATGAATAGGTGAAACTGGTGTTGTAAATCATTCTCTTTTTCTTTTCGTAATTGTAATGCTTTGAAAGCTTTGTCATAGTCTTTCGCATTGATGAGCTGGATAAGCTGCTTTTTCCATTCCTGATATTCATGATCTTTTTGAGAAATGAGAAAGAGAAAGTTTGATGAAGATAAACCTAATCTTTTAAGCAGGCGCTCAGTCATATCTTTTGATAAAGATATTTCATTTTTTTCGAACTTGAAATAAGCAGATTGTTTACATATTCCATAAATCAGTTTTTCCTGACTTATATCTCGTCTTTTACGAACTCTATAACATAATGCACCAATATCAATAGTCTTCATAATCTCACTCCCCTTACATAATGCAATCATAGCATAATCCATTCCTATTCCTTAATCATTTTATCAAATGCATGGAAACTAGATGTTTTAAAAGGAATAAATATATATTTGTTTTTTTATAAATTATTGCTTTCCTGATAGAAAATAAAAGCTTTTCAATCTATAAATAACAAAAAGGCTTAAGATAGAATTGCACCTTAAGCCATAAACAAGATTAATGTTATAAACGGAAATACGAAACAATCCATGCCTATTACAACAATAAATCCTGTTTTGGCACTTACTGAAAAATACTTCCAAAGTAAATTTTAGCTATTGAGCTGTAGACTTTAAAAGTATCATATTTTGATGAGTACTTTTTTATTATTGATTAATTGGAATTTGTCATAGACTTTTATAAAATGATTTGTTCACTGGAATGTATATATTTAAGCTGATTACCCATGATTTTCTTCATTTCTTCAAATGCAGGAATTCCTGTACAATGGCAGGTATAGAACTTTATTTGATATTTCTTTAGTTCCTTTGCAATGAATCTGACTTCCTGGAGTTCACTATCACGATAGTTACGCTTTACCATCAGATGAAAACCACTGATGACAATATCCGGAAGATTGCCATACTTCTCTCTAAAAGTATCAAGGATGCTCAGTATTCCATTGTGAGCGCAACCAGACATTAATATTGTATGCTCTCTATCTTTTACTACAAGAAAGTGTTCATGACAAAAATCATCTGGTACAAAACCACAAGCTGTTTTGATAAGAAGGCGCTTATTTGTGAATGGAAGCGGATGCGTTCTGTTTTTTATCGTGAAAAGCTCTAGTTCATCACTAATTACATAGTCACCCTTAAGCAGTCTCAATTGAGGAAGCATTAAAATCTCTTTGTCTATACCTATATATTTATAGCGGTTATCTCCATAGTAAGCATAAAAGTCGCCACCAGCTAAACTTTGCATATAGATGGCAGCATGATCGTTAATCATAGTAAATGGAATAATGCCTCCTGAGTGATCGTAATGTCCATGGCTTAACACAACTGTGTCTACTTCATTCAGATTAATGCCAAGTTTTTTAGCATTTCGGAGGGAACTGTCTGTTTGTCCGAGATCAAGTAGAGCCTTATGACTTTCTGTCTCTATATAAAAGGACAAGCCATGCTCAAATAAACACTTAGATTTCCCTTCTGTATTTTCGATTAAATTAACAATTCTCATATATTTTCCAACCCCATAACGCATTCTATTAATACTTTAATTATCTTTTATAAGCAATAAATAAGAATTTATCTGACCTTTCTAATCCATAATACAAATATTCCAATAAGCGCATACATATTTGGACAGCCCCCTGTATAAAGAATAGATAACAGCATCAAATAAAATTCCTATGGCAGCCTTTTATGATAATAATTTAAGAGGGAAATAGCTATAAGACTAATCAAAAAAAAATTAAATCACATTGATCTGAATGGTTTTAACTAGAAAATGTTTTTCATGTTTATTGGAAGAAATCCGATGAAATATCTTCTTAGGTTTCTGTTTCTCATTTACGATAATAATCGAGCACAGTGTGATTTTTATTTTGATATTTTCCAAATGTCTAGTCTGCTTCTTTTTGTGCTATCTTTATTCAATTTCCCAAATCACGGTCACGCTATCAGTTACGTCGATATCGTCCGGTTCGATTTCAATATCGTAGTCTTGTATGGATGGAACACTTGCTTTTGAGGGTAACATGTTCTGCACAGAATTGATTTGAAGGTCAAGTTCACCAAAGGAATAATCGATGCTTTGGATGTCTTTGAGTGTTACATCAGCTGCCTGTGAAAGTACTAAAGCTTTCTTTTTAGCATCTTGCATAGCTTTGCTTAGAAGTCTATTCTTTGCAGCTTCGGGATCCTTTACAGTATAACTGATTCTGAATTCGGGATGGAGAGGAGAATTGGCGAGAGCATAGAGAATCTTACCAAGTAGTTTGTTGTCAGAATCGAATTCGATTTTTAAAACTTGTCTATAGCTGTAACCGACAAAGATACGCTTGTAGGTATTGTGCTCGCTATAGTTTTTATATTCTGTATCGACATTGAATGAAAGGGTCTTAAGTCTGCTCTTCTCAAAACCGAACGCAAGAAAGAGATCCTTGATTTGCTTAGTGGCTTCTGATGAATGTTTGAGAGTTTCGCTGTATTCTCTGTAAGTGTCTTCTAGTGTAATGGTTAGCCTTGTCATATCTGGCTTAACTTTGATTTGTCCTTTTCCTGTAATTCGAATTGTTCTCATGATTTATTTGCTCCTTTCTGACGCAATGAATATTGATCTCTTGATGTCATGTAAATACCCTTCTACCTATAATTTATCATTTTTCCTCAGTTACTATTATACCTATCCATACAAGAAAAAATATGATTTATACTGCTGATTTCAGTAATTATTGATAATATTAGTCTTGACTTCAATGAGCTCTTGATGTCTGGACAAGGCCATTATGATTTTCAAATCCGAGTTACAGTCACTCTTCAACGTAAAAAGGCAGGCACATGCTTGTAGTGCCTGCTTGTACTAATAGACATGCTGAAATTAGTCTATTTTCGATATTGTTGTAAAAAGGCCTTATCTGCTTTTTGAAGCTTTTGAATGTATTCATTATAAGCAGGACTGAGTTTTCTCATTGCCGGAATGAAAAAGCTGTTATAGCTTTGCTCCTCATTGAACTTCTTTAATAATTCCTTGAGTTTGGCGCCATCTGAATTCTGATATTCAGCTGTTTTCTGAAATTCAAGATATTGTTCAACAATTTCTTTATTATTCACTAACCAGTTTTCTGGATTGTCTATGGCATATGACAGTGCAGTGCTTGTATTTAAATAGATTTTCTGGCAGTCTTGCGTATTCAATGTATCCATGTAATCGTCTAATTCATCTGGAATTTCAAACTGAACATTGTCAAGATAGTTACAGATCTCAAGATAAGCCTTCTCTTGTTCTGTAGTTTGAATGGGTTCTTGTAGGAACTGTTGAAAATGGAGTGCCAGATACTTTCCCCAGAAACCTGGAAAAGCTTTTGTCAAGCGTTCTATGACGGATTGTTTGCATTCTTTTGCTGCTACTTTGAGACTTACGGCTTCCCAGTCCATTGATGCAGCCAACTCTTTTAAAAGATCGTTTTGTTCTTTTCTTCTTTGAATATCAAATAACTGAACTTCAATGATTTTTTGAAAAGCTTCTTGATCATTTCCATTCAGTAGTTCTGGAATATCTTTAACAGCTACCCCAAGACTTCGCAAAAGAGAAATTTTCTTCAGCACTTCAACATCTTCAGCAGTAAAAAGACGATATCCCTTATCTGATAATTTTGGATTCAACAGTCCTTTATGACAGTAGTATTCAATTGCCTTCTTAGTCGTTTTAGACAATTTAGCAGCTTCATTGATAAACATAAGCTTCACCTCTACTTAGACTATAAGCCATCCCCTAAGGGTTCAGTCAATAGTTTTTACAAAACTGAAAGTAGCTAAAAGTGTATTGAAAGAATCAATTCAATTCGCTTTTTAAATGTTAGACTTATGTATCGCAACTGTAAATTTCTACTTCTCATGTACTGATTGATATACGATTTGTCTTTACCAATATTCATCTGTTACCCTATATTTATTTCCCTATGTGATATTTCTTAACTTATTTTGAGTGTTCTGGATTTTTGTTAAAAACGAGAGAACCATAGTTTCTGATTATTTTTAAGTTCATCTTATTGTCTTTAATATCAAAACTATAATTTCCACCTACCTCAAGACAAGGAAACTGGTCGAATCTTCAGTACAGTGTTCGCAAATATATTTTCAATGTAAGATCTATCGGTTACAGCTAGTAATATATGAAATGATGTTAGTACGAAAAGGCTTAAGATAGAATTGCACCTTAAGCCATAAGCAAGATTAATGTTATAAACGGAAATACGAAACAATCCATTGCCTATTACAACAATAAATCCTGTTCTGACAAATTGAAATCATGCTTCAGCATTCCCTTGCGCATACAGTTTCTTTGTTTCAAAGCCATCATTTCTCATCGCTACGATGAATGATAAACAATGTTCTTTGACATCTTCCTCTTCGTTATTTTATGCATATTGGAAGATCTTTATGTGTTGGCGATACTTTTGCTGGTAAAATCGCCATGAGAAATGCGTCAAGTGCTTGTTTTCTCTTAAGCATCTGACCATAACAAACTTCTAAAACAAAGATAAATGACATGACCTACTTAGCATTAAATAAATGTCTAGCTGTTATGACAACCATGATGATCACCATGACAGTTATGTTCATGATGATGGTGATCACAATGTGCATCAGGGTTATAATCTAAGGAACCAGCTATGTAGGCATCAACAGCCTGATCAGCTAAGCCGGATACACCGCCATAAACCTGGATACCAGCCTGGCTTAATGCATTTTGAGCACCTGGGCCAATACCTCCACAAATCAAGACATCAACATTGTTTTGTGCTAAAAGTCCAGCAAGTGCACCATGACCCTGACCATTTGTATTTACGACCTGGCTTTCTACAACTTTGCCTTCTTCAACATCGTAGAACTTAAATTCCTGTGTATGACCAAAATGTTGAAAAATCATTCCGTCCTCATAAGTTACTGCAATTCTCATTTCTACATCTTCCTTTCGCTCTATTTCTTGCATACTGACAAACCTTCTGCATGTCTTGTTGCAGATATCGGAAATTGATCCATCACATAAGTGATAATGCCTTCTAGCAATCAACAATGTTTTACCCTTGACGATGCTATCAGCAATCTTATAACGTGCATTCTCATAGATTTCAGTGACTTTAGATCTAGAGATAGCCATTTGTTTGGCACATTGAGCATGGGTATATTTTTCTAAATCAATAAGTCGAATAACTTCATATTCATCGAGAGTTAATGTTGTTTTTTCTTAAAAAGAAGTTCCTGATGGTAAAAAGCAATCAAATGCAATCTTATTGCAAATTCTTCTGCATTTTGTTGGTCTTGACATTCTATCACCCACTTATGTTTCTAACATATGTCAATAATGGTGTAATACTTATTATACATAAATTTAAGTTACATGTAATATATAGCCATTCATTTTGAGTAGTCGCTTTTATGTAAGCACTAGAAGCATCAAGACTCATTTACGATTTTCCCACTCATATGTTCTGGAACTAATGCAAACAATAGCGTACCCGGTCCAGAATGTTGGATTTCATGCTGTATATAGTCCTGATCGCTAGTAAATTTATGACTCAGCATTTCGGCAATTCTATATGTTGTTTCACGATCTTCGATAAACTCTATCTTTCCAAATACGATAACCGATTTAATATTAAGCGCCCATTCCCCTTCTCTCTTGAAACCTTCGTCATATACACAAAATGATGCCTTGTTATGTCTTTTCATGGCATCTATTTTATGTCCCATCTTACTACCGTGAAAATATATTTTGCCATCTTCCTCACAATAGAAATGATTCATTGGCATGCCATATGGATATTCATCATCACCAATTACTGACAATACACCGCGTAATTGCTTTTTTAAAATTTCAATGCATTCCTCTTGGGATAACTGTTGTTTTTTTCTGAGCATTTCTCTAAACATAGCTTTATTCTCCTAATCAAAGTTAACTATATCATATCTTATTGTGAATCATTTTGAAAGTAGGTTTATTACTCATGATTGGAAAGAACAGGTTGGTTGTAAAGTCCGTCTTTTTTTGTAGAATTTATTCTATTTCATATAGGGATTGTAGCCTGTATTAAAAGCCAAGTTCTTTTCCAATAAGATATGCTTTTTCTAAATCTTTTGGAAATTGTTTGTCATGATAAGCCTTCTTTTTGTTTTCATCAAAGCTGCTCATATTAAATTTCGAATAATCAGCTACCTGTAATGTATTGTAACAAGGGTAATAGACTATTTTTCCATTGAGAATCTGGAATTCTTCTTTATATTTTTCAAACTCATCTTTATATAACTTGTTATAAATATCTTCTGTAGCATTCATTGTTACGAACATGCCAACATTTACGCTGCCTGTAAAGTAATTACTGTAATCATCATATGACAATGATGAAAAATGCAGACGTTCCATAAAGGCAAAATACTGGCTTGTTGGTCTTCCTAGATATATTGGAGTGCCAATGATCAAGTTATCTGCGTTAAAGACATTATCGATAATGGGTGATAAATCATCTTTCCAGTAGCAATGACATCTTTCAGCATTTTTCCTTTTACAAAGCATACAGCTTCTACAGCCAGTAAATTTCAAACTGTATAAATCAAAATATTCTACTTCACCACCTGCATCTAAAGCACCCTTTGCTGCTGATTTTAATAGCTTTGCGGTATTCTGATTCTTTCTTGGACTTGCATTTAATATAATTGTTTTCATTTTATCATCACCTTTAATTATAGCGTTTTCTTATGTCTTCTAATATCTGCCATCATTTCTAGATTTCCATGCTTAATCTCATGGTCAAATGTACTAACGATTTCATCTTTGTTTTTGAGAAGATTCAATCCTGTTAAATTCTTTCCTGATACAGTATGATGTGGTGAACTCCTCCGAATTCTATAAGTCAGAGCTTCCTGCTTCAACTACTACTGCATTGGCTGCGTTGTTACGCAGCTCAACGTCTTACACAATGTCCACAGGCGTATGAGTTCGGGCTATTCCATCCCTACTATATATTTTGTTTATGCTGCTTCACTAAGCAGACGTAATCCTTCGTTCAGTATATTGATGGCTGCATATTATAGCCATTATGATAAACCACTCTTTCTTTGCTGCCATCCTTGTAATGATATTCACCTGTATCACTATGAAAATCACCAGAGGCATAGGGCAGAATAAGAATGGTCCAATCATGGGAAGGATTTTCTTTTGAAGAGCTTCCTATTCCCCCAGAAGCGACGAAGTCCTGGATTTTTGCTGTTGTAGCGAAAAATTCTTTACCGTGCTTAGAAGTATATTCATTGATACTCACTCCACCACCAAAGAAGTATACTATGACTTTGTTCTTAGATCCGACCCTGATGAGTCCGTGCCATTCGCTTCCATCAGAAGATTTTGCCTCTTTTGGAGTTATCCGATACCATTTACCAATTTTTGTTCCACTTCGAGTTCTGGGTGTTTGACAAAAACAGTTTGGCTACGTACTACACATGCAACAATGCCAGTAATTATCATTGCTATAATGACTATTATTCCACCAATTTTTAAGATCTTTCTCATGATAACGTCCCTGACAAGTAAGTCAAATGTATCAAAGACTCTTTAGTGATACAAGTGTTTCAGAAAATGATACATATCCTGTATATTTGTATTATCCAGTGAATATGAATGATGAGCCCAAATACATATATCAAAAGGTTAGTTTCAAAATGGCGTAGACAACGATCAATTCTAAAAACTCATTTAGTTCTATCTTGTTTTCCTTCAGCTATATATAGCTATACTCTTTAGATAAAATAGCTTACAGGACTTTCTCCAACCATTTCTTGATTTTTGCTTCATTTGGACTATTGATTTGAACGCCCTTTTCCCATTTCACATCATCACTTACATCTTTGTGCAAAGCAATATCACTCCTGCCAATACCGCTGCCGCCTGAAGTGCAGAAGGGAATGATTTTCTTACCAGAAAAATCATAGCTTTCAAGAAACGTATCAATGATTCTAGGAGCCATTCCCCACCAGATTGGGAAACCGATAATGAGGGTATTGTAAGAAGCCATATCAGCAACTCCACCATTAATCTCAGGTCTTAAAGAGGGCTCGTTCATCTCGATACTGCTGCGGCTTTTCTTATTCGTCCAGTCTAAGTCTGCAGATGTATAGATTTCCTTCGGTACAATCTCATAATAGTCTGCACCAGCGATCCTGGCAATCTCTTCACCAACTTTTTTCGTTACGCCACTGGCGGAGAATACAGCTACTAAAATTCTGTTTTCCATATTCTTTCTCCCTTTCGTTTATTGATATAAGCCTCTGAGTTTCTTTCAGAGGCTTGTCTATAATTAATTCATTTTTCCGCAATTGCCGACTTTATCACCTGTCACGAAATATTCATAGGTCGGGAACTCAAAGAGTACTGGCTTAAAGGTATGATAGTCAATCTTACCCTTTTCATTCAGCACAGCTTCATCCGCATAGGTTGCAAGAATCTTGCAGATGAAATGATCAAAATGTTCCAGCTCATAATTACCATCCACTTCACACTCGATAGAGACCTTAGCCTCATCAATCAGCGGAGCACCATTTTCACCCATTGTCCAGGCAAAGGCTTCGGATTTGTCCATCTTATTGCCACTTATGGTTCCCATTCTATCGGCATCCTTAAGCCATGACTCATCAATCACGTTGACAGAAAGCTTTTTATTCTCACGAATACCTTGGTTGATATAGTGCGCCTGTACAAGAGATACCATCAGATGGCTGTGAGCCATAGTACCAGCATGAGCTACAAGCGTCCAGGTTGGTTTGTCATTTACCATTGCCCCGACAACAATAACCGGACAAGGATATAGTGCGAGAGCTGCACCAATATTTTTCTTACTCATCTTATTTCATCTCCTTTTCCCAGGAACGGATAACATTCAGTTCAAGGCTATCCGCTACTTTTTCTAGATTTACAATTTCTTCCTTTGTTAGAGTGAAATTCATTGCCTTTATAGCATCAAGTACCTGGTTTTTCTTGGTTACACCGATAATTGGCAGTGTGCTTTTGGCAATCGCCCAGGCAACAGGGATCTGTGCCGGACCAACGCCATATTTATCTGCAAGTTTCTTAAACTCTGCATTTAGAATCTCAAGCTTGTCAAGGTATGGGTTGTAGGTCTTAGCTCTTGCTGATCCAGCAGGCATTGGATGTTTTGTATCGTACTTACCAGAAAGGGCACCCTGCTCTAATACCATGTAGGCAAAGAATTGTATGCTGTTATTGCGACAATAATCAAGAATGCCAGAATCCTCAGAGGAACGGTTGATAAGACTGTAATGGTTCTGCACCGCAGAAAGCTTTAAGCCGTGACTTTTCAGAATTGCATCCGCTTCTTTGATTTCTGCAAGGTTATGGTTTGAGACGCCAATCATTGGAACATTCTCTTTCCCTTCAAAATACTTTGCGAGCTCTTCTATCCACTTTGGTGCGCCCCAGACATTGTGAATCCAGTAAATATCGAAATGATCTAGTTCCATCAGCTTCAGTTGCATCTTGATCATATCTTCCATTGCGGTTGGTTTGCCGTTTTCACACTGCGGTGTGAACTTATCGGAAATGAGATAGGATTCTCTTGGAAGATCTTTTAAGAATCCTGCAAGTACTTTCTCGGAAGTCCCCATTCCGTAAGCATAAGCTGTATCCCAGAGATTCAGTCCATTCTCCATAGCCGTGTCAAAAATAGGTTTCAAACTCTCTGGTGTGATATTATTTCCAAATGTTCCATCATTGCCCCATGCCCATGCGCCAAGGGCAACCTTAGGTAAATTTGTCATTTTTTCCTCCTTAAGTTTTAGCATCTGCTTGCTTTTTAAAAAATCAAGCAGGTGCTCGTTATATCAAATTAATAGGCCTTTACAGCATCAACTATCATAATATCATCAATGAATCATGTCCCATGCTCAGGCATGGGACATGATTTAAATTATTAGTGGTATTCAACATTACTTTCCCATTTATTGCAATTTTTCATAAGCAGCATTGCTGACTGGTTCCAACCACTCATTAGAACTGTTTTCACCAGGTACTTCAATAGCAAGATGAGAAAACCAGCTATCTGGTGCTGCTCCATGCCAGTGCTTGACTCCAGCTGGAATATTTATGCAATCACCGGGCTTCATTTCAACAGCTTCTTTTCCCTCTTCCTGATAATATCCTCGTCCTGCAACACAAATTAATATTTGTCCACCACCCTTATAAGCATGATGAATATGCCAGTTATTTCTGCATCCTGGCTCAAATGTTACATTGAAAATTCCCACCTGATTGTTTGATATAGGTGCAAGAAAGCTTTCTCCACTAAAATACTGTGCATATGCGTCATTAGGTGCCCCAATTGGGAATACCATCTCCTTTGCATGAGCTCTCATTGCTTCATCTTTGTATGGTAAATCTCCTTCTGAAGGTTTCCATACTTCTTTTGCCAGATTAAACACTGCCCATCCTTTAGGCCAGCCTGCATAAAAAGCAACATGTGTAATGATTGCAGCAATCTCCTTTTGCGTAACGCCATGTGCTTTTGCATTCTGTAAGTGATATTTGAGAGATGAATCTGTTATGCCTGATGACATAAGGGCAACGACTGTGATTATGCATCTTGTCTTCACATCTATATCCTGGTTATTCCAATTCTCCCCAAACAAAACGTCATCATTGAAATGGGCAAATTGTTCAGCGAACTCACCCAATTTATTTCTTCCTGCTGTCTGTACGATTTTCTTCATATACTTCCACGTATACTCAATTTAAGGTTAGAATTGAGTATTTTTCCTTTCT
>OCTW011214220.1_pt1 | contig 13263 bp, 11 predicted proteins | sample 1539671 | NCBI WGS metagenome assembly OCTW01 (sample SAMN02144230, study PRJEB22623) | gut metagenome | biome: sheep rumen | host: Ovis aries | place: New Zealand | reverse complement strand
CGGCCTGCCCCGCATGGACTCTTCCGCCTCTTCGGTCATGAACTTCCTGAATAAGACCTTCAACGCACTGGGCGCCGGTCTGCTCGGTCTGCTGCTGCAGATGAGCGGCTTCGTCTCCTCTACGGACAGCGCTGCGGCTGTCGCGCAGCCCGACAGCGCGCTCTTTATGATGCGCTGTCTCTACAGCCTGATCCCGGTTGTATTCATGATCGTCTCGATCCTGGCAGCCAGACACTTTAACAAGCTCTCCAAGAAGATGCCTGAGATTGAAGCCAGTCTGAAAGCCCGCAGAGAGACAGAAGCTTAAGTACAGCTCACACTTTAAAATGCAGGCAGTGGCGGCAGCTGCTGCCTGCGAACCTATAGTGGAGAAAAACAGAATATGATCTATAATGTCCATATGAAAATCGCTGATCTGCTGGAAAATGAGCAGGCTGTCCAGGTATTCGATCATTTTCTGCCCGGCATGCGCCAGATGGCAGAAAAAAATTCCCAGGCCGCGCAGCTCTCAGTGGAACAGCTGGTGCGCTACTCCCGTAATCCAAAGGCAGATGATGTCATCGCCGCGCTGGACGAGGCTCTGAGCGCTCTGAACACCCCGGAGAACGCGATCAGCCCCGGCGAGCGGAAACTGATTGAACGCTTCAAGGCGATTGCCGCCCAGGATGCGGCAAAAGAAAAAAGGACAGCCAGCCACCGACAGGACGCCATCTTTCCCGGTCAGCCGTGGCTTGACACCAGCGGAGAGCGCATACAAGCCCACGGCGGCGCGGTGTATTATGAAGATGGCCTGTACTACTGGTACGGCGAAAACAAGGAACATACAGACGGGAAAAATGGGATCTGGACCTGGGGCATCCGGGTCTACGCCTCTGCCGACCTGATGAACTGGGAAGACCGGGGATTTCTCATCCCGCCTGAGCTTAATGATCCCAACTCCCCGCTTTTTCCCACCAGGCACGTGGACCGGCCGCACATCCTCAGGTGCGAAAAAACCGGCCGATATGTCTGCTGGATCAAGCTCTCCGGCCCGGAGGCATCTTTCACGATCTGGCAGGCTGACAAGCTTCTCGGCCCATACGAGATGGTGGAAAGTCTCTACCATCCCGGCGGTCACAGGGCGGGTGACTTTGATCTGATCGTCGATCCCGCCACCGGAAAGGGATACCTCTACTTTGACGCCGATCACGCGTCCATGCTCTGCATGGAGCTGAGCGAAGATTACCTCCACGCGGCAAGAGAAGTCGCCAGGAGCTACGCGAATCTGACACCACCCTTCACCCGTGAGGCTCCGGCTCTGTTCGAGTATAATGGAAAGAAATACATGCTCACCAGCGGCATGACCGGCTATGTGCCCAACAAAAGCGACAGCGCCGTGAGCGATACATGGGGCGGTGTGTTCAAGAGCATCGGCAATCCTCACGTCAACGACCGCTCCTGTGCCTCGTTTAACAGCCAGATATCCAAGATCTTCCGCGTGGAGGGCACGGACCGCTTTATCGCCATGGCCGACCGCTGGCTGCCGGGTACGCCTGTGGACGCAAGGCTTGCCGACGTCTTCACCCGCGTGATCGCCAGTTCCTGCGATCCGGGACGCTGCCAGGCCACCGAGGCCGAGCGCCGGGAGGTGTATGCAGCCAACCAGCTGGAAAGCGCCAACACCTCCATAGCGGACTATGTCTGGCTTCCCATCGGGTGGGAAGACGAGAAACCGGTCCTGCGCTGGCAGGATTCGTGGAAGATTTAAAAGTCAGGAGAATGAAGACATGAAAAGAAAAAATGTGCTGATCACTGTGTGCTGTACAGCTGCAGCTCTGGCAGCTGCACAGCTTGTAATACTTGGCTTTCGCGGCGGCATCGGCCCGCTGAAGTTCTTGAAGGAGAACCGGATGTCCAAACTTGCTGGCAATGCGGCAGAATACCACGTGGAGAATCTCTCCCCGCTTCCTGACTCTCCCTTACAGGGAAAACGGCTTTTGTTTCTAGGCTCATCCGTGACAAAAGGCGCCGCGTCCCTGGATGTATCCATGGCAGACTATATCCGGGTTCTGGATAACTGTGAAGTTGTGAAAAGTGCAGTCAATGGAACGACCCTCACAGACACAGGCGCAGGATCCTATGTCTCAAGGCTGAAAGCCATCGATACGGCACAGACCTTTGATGCCGTGATTGTACAGTTGTCAACCAACGACGCCACCAGGAAGAAGCCCCTGGGTGAAATCACCGGTTCCAGGGAGATCACAGCCTTTGACACCGGCACGGTGTTTGGCGCTATGGAATATATCATTGCCTATGTGCAGGAGACCTGGGACTGTCCTGTCATCTTCTATACCGGAACAAAATATGACAGCAGCACCTATCAGGCGATGGTAGACGGACTGCTCAAGATCCGGGATAAGTGGGACATCGGCGTCATTGACCTGTGGAATGATCCGGACATGAACGCTGTCTCTTCTGAAGATTACGCGCTGTATATGCATGATCCCATCCATCCTACTCAGGCCGGGTATCTCAGATGGTGGACGCCGAAATTCGAGAGATATCTCTATGATTTCCTGGGCTGAATTCGTATTGCCATAAAAGCAGGATACTCTGTGTGCCTCCCGCAGGATTTGTCGGCCGGCGGGAAGAATATTCCGGGCGCCCATCTTAAGCCCCGCAGACATTGCCTCTGTATCGATTCTCACAGGCAGTATTCGCGGATGATCGCGTAAATCTCGTCTGTGCCCAGAGGACTGGCTGATGTTTCTTCGGTTATGATCAGGCGGGCGCCTGGATAAATCTGATTCTGCTGATATTCCTTGAGCCGCCAGACCGCACGTCTGGCATAATCGCGGTCGTCCATCATCCCGCGGTGCTCCCAGTACAAAACCTTTCTTTTTCTGACATTCAGGATCGTGAAATCCGGATAAATCGTGCCGCCGCGCAGTCTCAGCGGGCACTCGTATCTGTACGGCACTTTTCGCCTGTTCAGCGCATTGGCAATGTTCAGTTCAGACTTCGAGCGCACATGTTCGCCCTTCTCCGTCACCAGCTTTACCGGAATATCAGACACTTCCTTCGGCTCGAACGCCGTATCACGCCAGTTCTGTTCCAGCTCGCCATCGGGAAGATCAGCCGCATCGATATATTTTCTTGCTCTCTCCGGGAATGCCAGGTACAGATCCCGGATCTGGTCCGGAAATCCGGCATCAGCCGCCAGAAACTTCTCCAGCTCCCGGATTTCCTGCTTCACGATAGGAAGCAATCTCTCATCGTATTCTTTCTGCAGGTACGTCCTGATCGTATTCTCGTTCCGAGCGGAGATATACACGCCGGAGCGCTCCGAGGGACTCCGCCGCAGATAGTACATGACCACTTGTCATCGGAACCGAATATTTCCAGGTTAATTCGATGCCTGATCAGCCGATTTTGGCCAAAAAAGTCATCGGAACACGCTCCTACGGTGCAATTTTGATGACCGCCCCTTTTCAGTCCACACAAAAAGTCATCAAATTCGCCGCCGGCAAAGCAATTCCGATGCCTCGCCACCTGAGACAGGCCGCCGACAGCTCATTTCCGATGCCTCCCAGGCCAGCCGACCGGCGGCTCATTTCCGATGCCTGGTCTCCCAAACCAGCCCGTCGGCGGCCGCGCATCAAAAAGCCCTGTCAGGAATCCCCGTCACTTCCACAGTATTACCCGCTCACCGAGCCGGTAGATTCCGTACTTCCTCCCTGGATATTCCTCGTCCATGACGGAGGCGAAAACGAGAGGATTCACCGTGTTCCCCGGCACGAGATCGTAGTGGAGCGGGACGACGAGGTCGGCATTCGTCTCCTGCGCGAGGAACGCCGCGCTGCGCTCGTCCATATTGCCGACGATATGGCGGCGGTGGCGCGGAAGATCGGCGCCGTTGACGGGCAGAAACTCAGCATCAGGGCCCGGTACGTGCGCGCGAAGAGAGGCCGCGCGCACGTCAGAGATCAGGCGTTCCGTGAGCACGGTGTCGCCCGAGTGGTAGAGAAAAAACGGACCTATCTTCACCGCGTAGCCGAGGAAGAGGTTATGCCCGTTCTCGTCCGTGTCATAGGTCTCATGGGCTGAAGGGATCGGCAGGGCACAGATGTCACGGGCAGGCTCGATCTCCTGCCCCGCGACGGCGCCGATGACACCCTGTGCGGCAAGCCCGCGGGCAAGCACATTGTGCCTGACGCCTTCCGGTATAATGACCTTCATGTCCGGATTGCTTTTCTGAAGCGGGATCAGTGTCTGCGTGTTGATGTGATCCGCGTGGTCATGCGACCCGAAAAAGACCGTCAGCCCCCGGAGCGCTCCGGCCTCAAAAGGAGGCTGATAGTTGGTGGCACCGACACTGCCGTCAGCCCGGCGCAGGTCGCTGAGCAGCACGTCAAATGCGGCAAGCTCGTCCCGGTATTTCACGAGGATTCCCATCTGCCCGAGATACCAGAATGCCAGTGCATTGTCCGGAAGTCTTGTTTGCCGGATCTGCCGGAGAAGCGCATCTCCGGAAAGATACCATCTACTGTTCATCTCTCATCCTCCTGACCTTCATATAAAATAAAAAGCGGCCTCGCAGGCCGCCTCACTCCGTATCTGCCACCTTCTGCTCTGTCTCCGTCTCTTTCGTGAAACGCCCGTACAGCACAAGGGCCACGATAAGGCCGAGCACCTCGGCAAAGGGCGTGGCAAGGCACACACCGTTCGCGCCCAGATTAAAAATCGAGCGGAACACGAACATGGCCGGAATGTCAAAGATTCCCTTTCTCAGGATCGAGAGCGTAAAGGCAGAGCCCTTGCGCCCGCTGCTCTGAAAGACCGTCACGCACAGATAGGAAAGCGCCGCCAGCGGCGCCGCATAGCCGATGATATGAAGGAACTGCGTGCCATACGCGACCGACGCATCCTCATCAATAAAGAATCGCACCAGGTGCGGCGCCTGCGTGATGAACACGGCCGCACAGGCAAGCCCGAAGAGCAGCACAACGGTCCCCGTATAGCGGATGATCCGGCGCATCCGCGTAAAGTTGCGCGCGCCGTAGCAGAACCCGATCAGAGGAAGCACTCCCATCGTCATGCCCATACACGTGTTGAACGCGATCATGTTGATCTTCTTGGCGATCCCCATGCCCGCAACCGCGCCGCTTCCGTACGGGCGGATGAACACATTGGCGAAGATATTGGATACCATGGCAAATGTCGTCTGCAGCGCAGCCGGAAATCCCGTCAGCAGAATCTCCGCCACGACCGGGTCACCCGGCTGCGTCTTCGGCAGATGAACATTGATGATCCCGTCCCTGTCCCGCTTCTGTCGCCTGAGAATCAAGACAAGAAAATACACAAGCGCCGCCGTGTTGGAGAGCAGCGTCGCGATGGCCGCCCCCGTCACTTCCATGCCTTCCGGCAGGATCACGAACATAAAAAGCGGATCCAGCACGATATTCAGCACGCCGCCCATGGACATGCCGAACCCCGCCTCCTTCGACGCGCCGATGGCGCGCACCAGGTGGCCGCAGAGAACATTCCCGATCGTCGGGATGGCGCCGATGATCATCGTCCAGAACATATAGTCGGACACATACTGGAAATCCGCATCATCGCCGCCCACAAGCCGTATCAGCGGCGCGCGGAACAACAGGATCACCAGCATGAAAAGCACCGCCGCTGCCATGCCGCCCCAGAAAGCCGTGGAAAATGTGCGGCGCGCCCTCTCAATATTCCTTTGCCCCATCGAGCGGGAGATGACACTGGCGCCGCCCACGCCGAACAGGTTCGCCACGGCCGCCATGATGACAAATACGGGGAAACAGATCCCCAGCGCTGCCACCATAGCCGCGTTGGCCGTCCGGCCGACATACCATGTATCCGCGTAATTGTATACTATATTGATCAGCTGCGTGATAATGGTCGGGAGTGCCATGGTCCACACAGCCTTGCTTACCGGCGCATTCGCGAACAATTCCTGCGTGCCGGATATGCCTGATTTCCTGTTCATACATGTACCTTCATTCTTCTGATTTCAATGCCGGTACCCCCCGCAATGTCCATATCTCATGAATCACACCGACTCTTGTATTCTAAAAGAAAAGCAAAAAAAGTCAACGCCCGCTTCGCATAGAGGCAAAGCGGGCGCTGCTGTTCCCGTTATCTTTCACGAGACATATTTCTTCATCATCGGGCTGTACACAAGGAAAGTGACGAGCATCATCAGACCCAGAGGCCAGACAAAACCGAACACAAATCTCCCGGTACCCATATACCGGCTGATCTCCGACACACTGCCGAATATGGACGCCGCCGCAGACAGCCCTCCTGTCAGAGACACGAAAAGCGCGACGGCGCAGACAGCCGTCGTTCTGCACAGAATCATCCGACAGTACACGGAGGGCGGCATGCCGAGAATCCGAAGCGAGGTGTAGTATTCCCGGCGCCTGGAATATGAAAGAAAGGCTTCCGTTGCAGTGATGATCAGCATGATGCAGATAGCAAGAGCAGACAGAATTCCACAGATACTCCGCAGTACAATCAGAAATCGTCTGTACTCTTCCATTTCGGCGGCATTGTTGCGGTAGATGAAATCGGAAAGCTTATATTGATACGCATGGATCACCGGCTCAAAATCGGAATAGGAAACGCCTTCTTTTAAAAACACCTGTGCTCTGGAAAATGTCGGCTGTATGCCAAGCTTCTGAAGTGTTGTCTGCGTGCCGACAAAGGTATAAGCACCCGACGGCTGACTCGCATCGTCAAACCACATCACGCGCTCATAGACAACCGCTCCGATTTTTACGTTGCAGTTCAGCGCACTGGTTCTTTCCTTCAGGTCCTGTATAGTAATGTATCCCTTATCGCGTTTATCTCTCGGTACGATCTGCAGCAAATCAATGGAATCCCCGGCCCGGAAGGTTTGATCCATGAACTGATTGCTTTTCCCTTTATAGTCCGAGTAGGGAATGAACTTTTCCGTTGCACTGCCATCCTCATGGGAAGTATATTCAAATATCGGAACAATCAGGATTACCTCTTCGGCACAGTTGATTTTATCGATGTTGATTTCGCCTTCCCGCACATATGGTTTTAACTGCGCTATTTTGTCTTCTGGAAATCCGCAGAATTGAGAACTCATGTAGATGGCGCCGTCCGACTGCAACGACAGATGCTCCATTATTTCGGCGTCCAGCGCCTGATTCGATGGGGATTTCTCCATGTATTCCTGATTTGCCATATCCGGAATTTTCACGTAGACATCGTTGGCTTCCAGATACGAATCCACCCTGGAAATTTTCTCTTCCCCTCTCAGCTTCGCCAATATTTCATCGCGGATTATATTGGAATGATCCGGCATAAAGTACACGGAGTCTTTATTCGGAAGACTGGCGGTCGTAAATTTATTCCCATTCGAATCAACATATGTATCGTTTGAAATCTCCTGGTTGGTTGTGAACTGATAATCATAATCCAGAGGCACCTTCCCGAAGACTTCCCTTCTCTGCGATTTATATATGCTCAGATAGGTTTCCAGAATCAGAGAGGACACCAGCAGGCAGGCACAAACGGCAGCCGTCAGCAGAATGCCCGCGCAATCTCCTCTCAGCTCCCGGTAATATATTCCCCGGCGTTTTGAAATTCGGCGTTTCCGCCACGCCATTTTCGCTTTCATACGGTTTTTTACAACATGAAAGATGAGATACCCCGTTCCGGCCGCCACACTCAGCAGAAGCAGCATAGCAAAATGCGGCTTCAGCACAATATCTTCCGGATAAGTCAAAGACGCAAAGCCAGTTGCTCTGTCAATCCATATAAAAATTCTTGCTATCCCTTCTCCCGCCGCTCTTCCGACGCACGCGGCAGAAGCGGGCAGCGTCAGGCATTTCACCGATAGTATCGTCTGCAATATCCCAGGCGACACCCCTAAGCGTCTTAAAATAGCAGCATTGGCAAGGTCTCTCCTGCTGATAAAGAAAACTGCGTAGAATGTGATGAGCGCAACCGAAGTATACAAAGCGGCGTAAAGAAAATCAGGCGCGTTGTACTTCCCGCCAGTATTACGGATCCGGACATTGGTGTTGGCCACCAGATTGCGGTTATTCCGGTAAAGTTCTTCCGGAAAGGGACGACTGTTTTGAATCAGGGTAACAACGATTCCACTGTCTCCTGTCTCCGGTTCTGCAACAAAAGCATTCGGAAACGTAATCGCCCCGTCATTTGGCAGTTTATTCCAGGCCACCGGATAATCGTTCACAAGGCCGGACAGAATATATTCGCGCCCATTGACGGTTATCACATCACCAATTGTGTACTGATAATATGATTCATAATATACAGATTCGCAGATACAAATTTCGTTGTGATTTTTCGGATACGCACCGACTTTCACACAGATGCTGCCCAGTTCCCTGGCCGCTTCATCCGCTGTGCCGATCATCAGATCGTTTTCAGAAGATACTCCCGAAATTTCGCCATAGCGCTTTATATCCCCTTCAGAATATACGGCATTGCCATCTTCACCGACCAGCGACTCTGCCGTATTCCCATACAGAATATTATCGAACCTCCCATATACCCGCTGTGCCTCATCCGTCTCAAAATCCACAAAGGATTTTGAAAGAACAGCCATAAAAAATGGAAGTGAATATACTAGAGACAGACATATGGCGATTGTTATCGTTTTCTTGGTCAGATAAAACAATCGCATCAGAGGAAAAAAATGTTTCATGTTTTAATATCCTCTATGATTTTCCCGTCTTCTAGTGTTATTCTCCGGCTGCACCAGGCAGCGACCATCGGATCATGTGTCACAATAAGAAATGTCTGACCATATTCCCGGTTGGACTGTCGTAAATACGCTATTATTTCTTCAGATCTCTTTTTATCGAGATTCCCCGTCGGTTCATCGGCAAGAACGATAGCCGGCTTTCCTACCAGCGCCCTGGCAATCGCGACCCGCTGCTGCTGTCCTCCGGAAAGCTGATCAGGCCGTACAGACAACAAGTCTCGAATTCCCAGCAAATCGATGACCGCCTGTTCGTATTCGCGATCAATCGCCCAGTTATTGATATCTGAGATAATATGAATATTGTCTTCTACATTCAGCTCATTGATAAGCTGATAGTTTTGAAACACGTATCCGATATTCTTTCCTCTGAACCGGGAAAAAGCGCTTTCTTTTATTATGGAAATATCCTGTCCGTTGATGAGAATTCTTCCGGATGTCGGTTTTTCAATGCCCCCTACCAAATTCAAAAAAGTTGTCTTTCCCGATCCGCTGCTCCCAAGTATCGCGACAAACTCCCCTTCCTCAACCGAAAGAGTAATTCCGTCATTGGCGTGCACCTTGGATGTACCCTGATCATATATTTTCACAAGATTTTCCGTTTCGATAACCTTTTTCATTCTCTCTCCAAAAATCCCCAAAGGAATTCTTCTACAGGATACCTTTGGGGACAAGAGTCTTTATCGATTAAAAATTAAATGCGTAGCGATTAAATGCATAGCACATTTTCACAGAATTCTGCTGCTTTCTTTTGCGGTCTGATTTTCTGGTGCTCTCAACCACTCTTACCATTTGTCATATCCATTCTGGGAGGTGTTGGCGATAGACTTGCACTTTCCGTTCCTGGCATCAACCTGTACGATATAGGTTTCCTCATGATTCTGATTCTCAGCAACAATGGGCGCTGTAAATTCGATCTGATAGTAAATGCGGTTTTGAAACACTTTCAGTTCGCAGGAGACTTTTTTCTGGCCGGCAGCTGTAATCTCCTGTACATTCGTGTAATTTCTGCTATTCAGTTCATTCACGGCAGACAGCGCGGTCCGCTGAGCCTCCTGTGCTGTAACTTTGACATCGTCTGATGTGAATTCTTTTTCCTGATACAGAACATTCGCATAAAACAGTTCGAAAGAACCGCGGATTTCACAATTCACGGAATTCCCGGTAGGGATACCATCGTTCATCTCACATACTTCCACTTGGTAAGCCTGCACTGTTTCACGACTGTCGGTGCGGATCTCTTCTGCTTCCGGAAACAATTTCAGAAACCAGGTTTCTGCTGTTTTCCGTGCTTGCTCCTCCGTAGCCGTAAGTTTTGCGTCGTTTAATGTATCTGCAGCGGCAGCGCGTATGGAAACCACCTTCCGGTCAGAAAACGACACATACAGATTATTCGTCCCGTCCGAGAAAATATAATCCGATGCTTTTGACGCATTATCCGAGCGTCCAGAATACGAATATGTATCATCCTGCAGAATTCTGTTGTTCTCACGAATCTGCTGAATAACTGTATTTTCAGAAGTACGAGGCCAGATAAGGGCTGCGATTATTGCTAGTATAATTATCGGAGCAATGATTTTCCACTTTTTCATATGCGCTCCCTTTTCAAATTATGTACGGTGCAAACTACAAACACGGTACACATTCATAATCAGAGAGTTATGCAATATAGTTACCATTTATTATATCCATTCTGATAAGTATTAGCAATCGCGATACATTCACCAGATGCTGCATCAATGTCTAATGAATAAAACTCTTCGAAATCATATTTATTCGAAATTACCGGAGAGAAAAACTCAATTCGATAAAAATACGTTCCTTTTAGCACTTTTAATTCTACAGTTAAATTTCGAATTTTCAATTCTGATATAGCGATAATGCCAGGGTAATTCACACGATTCAGGTCGTTGACCGCTGCAATCGCATATTCTATCGCTTTTTCTTTTGAAATTTCAATTGAATTAGCTTTATTCGTTTCATATAATATTGTTGCAATTATCAGTCTTCCATCTCCTCCAATTTCTAATAGTGCTTCGTTTCCTGTAGGAGTATTATTGTTTACTTCTTTTATATTGATTGTATATATCCCTGAATTAGCAGAATCCTTTTTAATTTCCATATCTTCAGTATCAGGAAATATTGCTGTAAACCATTTTTTTGCAATTTCTGTTGCCTCATCCTTGGTTATTAGTACACTCTCAGGTATCATTGATCCCTCTGAATCAAATCCAGCAGAAGTTATGTAATTCACTCGGAAATCATCTTCAGAAACATAAAAATCATTAACACCATTCGTAAATTTCAAGCACTTATCAGCAAATACTGCAATTGATCTCCCAGCATAATCATAATCTTCGTCCTGTAGCAGAACATTTTTATTTCGAATCATTTCAATACGCTGAGTTTCTGAAAGGAAAGTAAATCCAACCGTTGCAAACACAACTATTGATAAGAATATGGTCATCAGGCCAAATCGCTTTTTCATATATTTATCTCCTCTGTTTGTCCTATACATTTACATCATACAGGAAGCTTGTTAATTAATAGTCTGTGAATAGCCTGTGATAACAACAGAATCAGAACCATAAAATGAAGATGCCGAACTATACACCGTAGCTCTTGCAGTTACAAAAGCATCCCCCACACTATATCCATTAGACATATAAATGAATGCCAATTTATCAATAAGATTTATACCATCATTTTCTGTATATGCCGATATAGTACTACTAAATGTTACACTTGCATCCGTTCCAAGATTTTGAAATTTGGTTCTAAGATTTCCTCTGCTTCCAGTATTTGCTGAATAACAAGCAGATAAATAAACTAGTTTAGAAGGCCCTGATGTTATTGTATCTGCATACAAACAGCTCCCTCCATTCGCAGTTATGTAACCTGCATTTCCATGTGTGTGAATATAAGCCACTTTTTGGGGACTGCTCAAATATGTACGCATATCTGATACAGAAGGGTTCATCTGATAGTTCACCGAATACCCCATATTATCGAGAATCGTATTAATTGACGGACTATTGCCAATCCCTAAATCTGTGTTAAAGGCAACATAGGCACTACCCGAAGCTGCATTAACCGATTCCGAATAAAAAAGATGAATTGCCATAAACACACATAGTATTCCAATTGCCAATTTCATTTTCTTTGATATTTTCATACATACCTCTTAAATCTGAAGTGTTTTAGCTAATTTGATTATAATCAAATCGCAAGCTTTATATATCATTTAAACCCTAATGTTAATTATAAGTAACAGCTTATGAATAATACTTCTTATTGTCTAATGAATTAGTTGTATATATAATATAAATAATAAATATGGCAATCGAACCGACTGATTTGTATTGCACTTGATGATAATAAGAATATATGGACCAAAAATTTGAAGTTTACAGAAAAGTTTGCCTTTGCCGCAGCATGACGAAGGCATCACAGCAGCTTTTTATGAGCCAGTCTGCAGTCTCACAATATATTCGAAGTCTGGAATATGAGTTTGGGGCAACTCTTTTAATTCGAAAAAAAAACGGTCTTGTACTGACTGAAGAAGGTGAGCTCCTTCTGGACTTTGTGAACAAGCAATATAACGATGAATTGAATATTCGAAAACTGATTCATAAAGAATATGATTCTGTCACTCTCCGCATCGGATCCAACCATTCCTTCGGCGAGCATATTCTACTTGATGTCATTAAAGCAATTCGGCTCCGATACCCAGACATTCATTTCAAATTATATATTCGCAATTCTGAACATCTGCACAGGCTCTGGGAAGAACGGAAAGTTGAATTTGTTATTGACGAAATTCCTTTTTCGGAAGCCAACACACAGGCCTCACTCTTATACACCGACAATCTTGCCTTAGTCTGTAAACAAGATTATCCGATTTCTGATGTCGTCACATTCAATGATATTGCTTTCCAGCCCTGGATCACACGGGAAAACGGCAGCTCTGTCCGTGATGAACTGAACCAGTTGTTCACAGAACATAAAAAGGCACCTTCCATACTTCTGGAAAGTGCCAGTTATAAGGCTATTATCGAATTTGTCTGTGAGGGTCTGGGGCTTTCCTTACTTTCGGCCAATATTATTCACCAACAGCTTTCTGAAGGAATTCTTCGACAGCTCTCTTTAGACGAAAAGAGATTTGAGCGCAGTATATTTCTTATGCACGAACCTGAAAAAAAGCTCTCACTATTTCAACGTGACGTAATTAACATCCTTTCTGATACATTGCAACAGCGGGCAGCCAAATATTTGTAAATACTCCCCTCGTTTACGCTGAGATGAATCAGCCTGAAAATGACGTGGTGCCCCGGTATCAGCAACGAGGCACCACATTTTTCTCCTTTCAGACTTCAATATCCGCCTTCATGCCCAGTTCATCCTTGTGCGCCGCAAGCATCGGCTTCACATCCGCCTCGAGGTACTCCTCGACCTGCTGCGGGGCGCGGCCGGTGTACTTCGCCGGATCG
>OCTW013370001.1_pt1 | contig 13266 bp, 9 predicted proteins | sample 1539671 | NCBI WGS metagenome assembly OCTW01 (sample SAMN02144230, study PRJEB22623) | gut metagenome | biome: sheep rumen | host: Ovis aries | place: New Zealand | reverse complement strand
TCGTCGGACAGACCCCGTGGAACGGGGAATGGACGACCAGTTATATCACGCCTTTACTTTCGACCCTTCGAAAAGTTTGCTGCAAAGGTAAGGACATTGTTTGAAAGAAACAACAAAAGCCTGTCAATTTTTCTGACATGCCTGTCAATGGTTTAGGATTCAAGGTCAGCTGCTTCCTTTCATCTCTCTGCAGAATCCCTCCCTTTAGATTTACGAGCACGGCCTCAGCGTTAGGTGATGCTCTATGAGCGAGGGGAAGTCGTCAGTGTAATGAGAGACCATGAGAAGCGTCTTGTCCTCCTGCCGGCAGTAGTCTGTGATGACCTTTTTCGCAAGATCGCGGTTTTGTTGGTCGAGTCCGTGGAATGGTTCATCGAGGATGAGCAGTTCGGGTTCCTTGACGAAGGCCCGTGCGAGAAGCACAAGCCGTTGCTCCCCGTTGGAGAGGTGGGTGAAAGATCTCTCGGCGAAAGCGTCTATGCGGAAGATGCTCATCCAGTGAAGGCACTGCCGGCGCTGCGTGTCGGTGAGTGTCCGGTAGAATCCAATGGAGTCGGTGAGACCGCTGGCAACCACCTGTATGGCAGGAATGTTTCGCTGGTAGGAGCGGTGCATCTCGGGGCTTACATAGCCTATCCTCTGCTTGATGTCCCAGATGCTTTGCCCTGCTCCACGCCGATGGCCGAAAAGAGAGATGTCGCAGGCGTATGCTTGCGGATTGTCGGCGCAGATGAGAGACAGCAAGGTGCTTTTCCCCGCGCCGTTAGGGCCTTGGATGGCCCAGTGCTCACCCTGGCAGACGGTCCATGAGAAGTGACTGAGGATGGTCTTTGAGGCGTAGCGGATGGTGACATCGTTGAAACGGATGATAGGAGAAGTGTTAACTGAAAACTGAGAACTGAGAGCTGAGAGGAGAGGCCCCCCAAGCCCCCGAGGGGGATGTTTTAACTGTGGAGTGAAGGCTTGCTTAGGGGTTAGACGGCGGTCTTTGAGGGTGACGGTATGCGTGATGAAGGGAGGAACGTCCTGAGGTTCGGTGAGGACGAGTATCATTTGCAGGTCTGACACCTGGGCGAGCTGCGTGAGGAGACTGACAAGCTCGGTGCGCGAGGGGGCATCAAGTCCGATAAATGGATTGTCGATGATGAGTAGACGTGGACGGCGTAGCAGGGCTTTGAAGAGGTGGAGTTTTCTTAACTCACCGCTGGAAAGCATGACAATAGGCTTGTTGAGTGGGAGGTGAGAGGTGAGTGGTGAGAAGGAGGTGTCGAGTGTTTGACCTGTAAAGAGGGCATCGCGCTGAAGGGTCTGCAGCACCGTCGGCATCTCATCGTCAATCTCCGTCTGGTTCCATCGCTGCTGAAGGTAATAGGTGCGGTCGGTGTCACCACCGTATGCATCGCGGAAGGTGACATAGGCGATGTTGTCGCTGGCGAGTGTTGAACGTGACGGGTCTGTAGATGAAGAAAAATCGTAGACAGGATTGTCACCCTTCAGGGGATGCCGACCGGCAATCATATCGGCGAGAAGGGTTTTCCCGCTTCCGTTACGACCAAGAATGGCGATATGCTCATTGTCCATCATTTCGAAATGGACTGGTTCGGCAAGGCTCCATTCAGGATGAAGGGCAATGCCGTCATGAATATAGACTAACTTTTTCACTTATCACTTATCACTTGTCACCTCTCAGTTCTCAATTTTCAGTTCTCAGTTTGAGCCTTCAGGCTCATAATTGCTTCCTGCAGAATCTCTGCTACGGTCGGATGGATGTATGTGATATCTGCAAGCTGGTCGACAGTGGCACCAAGATGCATGAATGCTGTCACCATCTGCACGATGTCGGCAGCGTGGGCTCCACAAACATGACACCCCACGATGTGACGGTCGACGCTGACGATGAGTTTGAGCAGGCCATCGGTCTGGTTGTCTGCAAGGGCCTTGCCATTGGCGCGGTAATGCACCTTGCGGCACTGACAGCCTTCAAGCTGGCCCTGCTGTTCGGTCATTCCTATGCTGGCAGCCTCTGGATGCGTGAACACAGCAGCCGGCATGGGCAAGAGCCGTATGTTGTCGTCTCGTTGCAGGATATGGTTGACAGCCCGCCGTGCCTGCATGGAGGCGGCATGGGCAAGCATAGAACGACCATTGACATCGCCGATGGCATAGACATGAGGCACTGTGGTCTGCAAATACTCATCGGTGACGATGCCTGCCTTCGACACTTCTATCGGCAGACGATCGAGATGAAGTCCTTCGGTTCTGGGCTTGCGACCTGTAGCAATCAGCACATACTCTGCCTCTATCTCTATCGTTTTCCCCTTGCGCTCTGCCTTCACGCGGTTGTCTTCGATAGCGGTGACAGTACTTTGCATGTAGAAATCGATGGACAGACGGCGCGACATGGTCTGACGAAGCCGACGTGCCACCTCAGCATCGACCATGGGGAGGCATTCGGGCAGGAACTCGATGACACTGACCTTGGTGCCCAGACTGGCAAAGACGGAAGCCATCTCCATGCCTATCACACCAGCACCTACGATGGCCAGACTCCTGGGAAGACTGCTGATGCCGAGAAGCGAGGTGGAGGTGAGCACGTTAGGCTGGTCGATTCCTGGAATGGGAATCATACGAGGCTCGGAGCCCGTCGCGATGATGATGTCAGAAGCAGAGAACTGTTCTGGTTGGTCGTTTGGGGGATTGGTCGTTTGGTCGTTTGGGAGATTGGGGTATTCTACCTGAATGGTTGTTGGCGAAACGAAAGAGGCACTTCCACTCACCAACCTGATGCCAGGCTGTGAGAGGATGCCCTCTACCCCACTTCGCAACTGCCCGACTATCTCGTCCTTGCGTCGGACAATGGCTGAGTAGTCGATGGTAAGCCCTATTCCCGAGCAAAGCTCGCCTACCCGTAGCCTTTCGTGAATGATACCATACGTGGCAGAGTCCTTGAGGAGCTCTGCCACCTCAGCGTTACGGCACAATGCCTTTGTGGGGATACATCCTACATTGAGGCATGTACCTCCCACATGACTGTTTTCAACAATAAGTACGGAGAGACCGTTGCGTGCAGCGTAGTCGGCGGCATTGTAGCCACCGGGACCTGCACCGATGATGATGAGATCGTAATTCATACTTATCACTTTTCACTTATCATCTGCTTCCATGTTACAACAGGGTGCTTGGCGGCGAGCACATCGTCGGCTCGTCCTATGGGCGTGGCATGAGGAGCTGACTTCACGACATCAGGATTCTCACTGGCCTCGCTGGCAATAGTCCGCATCACCTGAATGAAATCGTCGATAGTCTGCTTCGATTCATTCTCCGTAGGCTCTATCATGAGGCTCTCATGGAACAGCAGAGGGAAATAAATGGTGGGAGCGTGATAGCCATAGTCGAGCAGCCGCTTGGCAACATCCATGGTGGTGACACCTGTGGACTTGTCCTTGAGTCCGTCGAAGACAAACTCATGCTTGCAGACATGATCAATGGGCAGCAGATAAAGATCCTTGAGCCGCTCCTTGATATAATTGGCATTGAGAGTGGCCAAGGGTCCTACCATCTTGACGTTCTCGGCTCCCAGCGTAAGCAGATAAGCATAAGCCCTGAGCACGACGGCGAAGTTACCAAAGAACGCACCGACACTTCCCAAAGAACTGTCACCGTCAGTCTGTACGGACAACGCCCCATCGGGTTCATTCATGACGACACGAGGACAAGGCAACAGTTCTTCCAGGCCTTTCCTTACGCCCACAGGACCGCTTCCAGGGCCGCCACCGCCGTGTGGCGTGGAGAAGGTCTTATGCAGATTGATATGCATCACATCGAAGCCCATATCGCCAGGACGGCACACGCCTAGCATCGGGTTAAGGTTGGCGCCATCATAATAGAGCAGGCCACCAGCCTGGTGGATGAGTTCGGCAATCTGCGGGATATCTTTCTCGAAGAGTCCAAGCGTATTGGGATTGGTCATCATCATGGCGGCAATCTCGTCTCCAAGTTCATCGACCAGCATGCGCAGATGAGACAGATCCACAAGGCCATTCTGTGTGCTCTTCACCTCAACGACATCCAGACCACAGACGGCTGCGGATGCGGGATTGGTACCGTGAGCTGAGTCAGGAATAAGCACTTTCCTGCGTTTCATGTCTCCCCGCTGCTCGTGGTAGGTTTTGATGATCATCAGTCCCGTCAACTCCCCATGGGCACCGGCACACGGGTTCAATGTGAACTCACTGAGTCCTGTGAGTTCTGCCAGTTGCTGCTGCAGGCAATAGTAGACCTCGAGCGCTCCCTGACAGGTGTCGGCAGGCTGAAGGGGATGCAGGGAAGAGAATGCCGACATGGCAGCTATTTCCTCGTTGATAACTGGATTATATTTCATGGTACAGCTGCCAAGAGGATAGAAACCATTGTTCACACCAAAGTTGTTGCCGCTATGGTTGGTGTAATGACGCACGACGGTCATCTCATCACATTCCGGCAATGCCGCTGGCTCTTCTCGGCGCAGGTGTTCGGGTATGGAAGAGACGTCGTAGGAGCCGAACCGGTTTTCAGACAACGAATAGGCCCTGCGGCCAGGATGTGACAACTCAAATATCAGTTTTCCGTATAGCTTGTTGTTCATATCTGTGTCTCATTAAAGATTTCTACTAGTTCGTCTATCTCTTCCTTCGTACGTTTTTCCGTCACTGCCAGAAGAAGAGTGTGGTCATCGACTCTCACTCCTCCAAGGAATCCACATTCCACGGCATGACTCAGCAGTCTATCGACAGGTATCTCGGTAGACATGCAGAACTCATTGAAGAATGGCTGATTGTACTTGAGCTTAAAACGACCTGTTTCAATCAGTCTGTCGCTCAAGTAGTGGGCGCCAGCATAAGAAAGGCTGGCAGCCTCAACAAGTCCCTGCTTGCCCATGACAGACAGATAGACTGTGACGAAGAGGGCCATGAGGCTCTGATTAGAACAGATATTCGACGTTGCCTTCTGACGACGTATGTGCTGTTCGCGAGCCTGAAGAGTGAGCACGAAAGCACGCTGGTCGCGGTCATCCTTGGTCAGTCCGACAATACGTCCCGGCATCTTGCGGATGAGCTTTTCCGTGGTGCACATATAGCCGATGCCAGGGCCGCCGAATGACATGGGGATGCCAAGGCTCTGCGCGTCACCCACTGCTATGTCGGCACCCCACTCACGTGGCGTGCGCAAGACGCCAAGGGAAGCGGCAACACTGTTGATGACAAATAGGGCCTTTGCCTGATGGACCATGTCGGCCACACCTGTAAAGTCCTCAATGATGCCATAGTAGTTCGGTGCCTGTACGACAACGCCTGCAACGCCACCTTCTGCGAGTTTTGCCTGAAGGTCGTCTTTGTCGGTAACGCCATCGGTTTCACCAACAGTGACGATGTCAATGCCATGGAAGTGGGCGTATGTATCGACAACACGTCTCACCTTCGGGTCAATGGTCGCGCTGACCAACACCTTGCTGGCTTTCTTGGCTGCGGCGAAAGCCATGATGACAGCTTCGGCCGTGGCTGTGGCGCCATCGTACATGGAAGCGTTTGACACGTCCATACCGGTGAGCTCTGCCATCATGCTCTGGTATTCAAAGATGTAGTGGAGTGTTCCCTGCGAAATCTCAGCCTGATAGGGGGTATAGCTGGTGAGAAATTCCGAGCGCTGAACGATGCTTGGCACCACTGACGGTGTGTAATGGTCATAGCATCCTGCTCCTGCAAAGCACACAAGCTGGTCGTTGAGCATTCCGAGCGTATCGAAATACTGCCTGAGTTCTTGCTCGCTCATGGCGGCTGGCAGTTGATAGTCGCCCTTGAACCTCACCGCCTCTGGCACATCGTCGTATAGCTGCTGAAGCGAAGTGATGCCGATGGTGTCCATCATCTCCCGCAAGTCCTCCTCGGTGTGTGGGAAATACTTGAAGTTTGACATTGGTAGTACGAGTGTTTAAATACCGTCTTAACGATTGCAAAACTCTTCGTATGCCTGGGCATCCATGAGGGCGTCGAGCTCTGTCTTGTCGGTAAGCTCCACCTTAATAATCCAGTTCTGGTAGGCGTCGTTGTTGAGGAGTTCGGGCTCATCAGCCAGTGCCTCGTTCACCTCGACGACCGTTCCGCTGACGGGTGCAATAAGGTCGCTTGCAGCCTTGACGCTCTCAACGGCTCCGAATTCCTCGCCGGCCTGCACTTCGTCGTCTACTTCGGGCATGTCTACATAGACCACGTTGCCAAGGGCATTCTGAGCGAAATCAGAAATACCGATGTAGCCAAACTCGCCTTCTACCTTTACATATTCGTGACTCTCTGAATAATAAAGTCCTTCTAATACTTTTGCCATAATTCTTTTATTTTTTTTGTTGTTATGTAACCTTGTTGGGTGATGGTGATGGGTTCTGGGTGGTGGTGGTCAGCAAAAGCGTTGACTCACACCTACACCCGCCACCAAAATGTGCTGAAATTCTTCTTATTGAATAAAACTAACTAATATGATAAACTAAACACAAAGACTCAGAGGCACGGAGCTGTTCCTCTTTGCACAAGACCTCTGCGGCTCAGTGTCTCTGTGTTCTATGTAAAAACAATATTTGTTCATCTACCTATTGTTTTTTTATGCGGGCTGATTGATTGTCTTACTATTCACTTAACCACCAATCCGCCCCTACAGTGGTTATTTCTTGTAGTGCTTGTCGTAGAATCTCTTCTTCACCACGACGCCAGGGAACACCTTTTTCCTTATCTGAATTTGCAGTTCGGTGCCCAGTTTGGTGCATTCGGTGTTGACCAATGCCATGCAAACACTCTTGTCGGTGGAGATGGAGTGATAGCCTGTGGTGACCTCCCCTACCCTTTCTCCGTTCATCAGTACTGGGTAGCCATGACGGGGTATGGCCTTGTCTTTCAGCTCAATGCCGATGACTCGCTGCGGCACGCCCTCTGTTTTCTGCCTGACCAGTGCTTCTTTGCCGATGAACTCCTCTTTGTCGAGCTTGCAGAACATGCTGAGCCCTGCCATGACGGGCGAGATGTCGCTGCTCAGCTCGTCGCCGTAGAGTGGCAGTCCCACTTCAAAGCGCAAGGTGTCGCGACATCCGAGGCCACAGGGTTTGCATCGCCCACTGTCCATCAGCAGGTCCCACTGGCGACGGATGAAGTGATGTGACCCATAGATTTCAAAACCGTCTTCGCCCGTATATCCGGTGCGACTGATGATGATGGGCTCAGCCCCCCCTACGGCCCCCGAGGGGGCTTCTATGGTTTTTGCCGTGTAGAACGTCAGTTCCTTGCAAGCGAGATGGAGCACCTCTTCGACCACCGCTTCTGCTTCGGGGCCCTGCACGGCAATTTGTCCGTAGAAGTCGGACCGGTTTACCAATTCAATGTCGAAGTCCTGTGCCTGCTGCTGCATCCAAGCCCAGTCCTTGTCGATGTTGGCTGCATTGATGACGAGGAAGAAGAGGTCCTCCCCCATCTTGTAGACAAGCAGGTCGTCGACGGTTCCTCCGTTCTCATAGCACATCATTCCATAATAGATCTGTCCGATGGGAGCACCAGCCACATCGTTGGTGAAGATGTGCTGCACATAACGCTCTGCATCTTTGCCACGGACGGTGACTTCTCCCATGTGGGACACATCAAACACGCCACAATGCTGTCTGACGGCCTGATGCTCATCGATGATGCCACTGTACTGGATGGGCATGTCGAAACCTCCGAAAGGAGAGATCAAAGCTCCCAGGGCCTCGTGTTTGTCGTAAAGACATGTTCTCTTATTCGCCATAAGTTTCAGTAATTAAATTTGTGAGTTCTTTATTATTAAGGTTATAAATGATGTCACTCAGGTCTTCCGGCAGTGCATCTCTCACGGCCTCGGGCGTAAGTTCAACGCCTTTGAGACGTGCACACAGGGCTTCCACATCGCCTGTCACGATATAGTCTCCTTTCAGGTCTATATTGCGGATGCGTCCTCCCTTTACATCTATTCTGGCTTCCACCAGTCCCACATTGTTGATGTAGCGTTTCCTGACGATGGTACGACGTGGATTGCTACCCCAGATGAAGTCATCCGACAGATACGTTTTTTCAAGTTCCTCTATCTTTTCCACTTCTTCTTGCTTCAGTAACAGCTGCTCTTTGCATAGGTGGCTGACAATGCCTCTCTCTATTTCGTCGAGGCTTAAGGAAGTATAGTCCTTCAGCAGGGATACACGTTGCCTGACGCTTTTCACTCCCTTGCTTTCCATTTTCCTGCTGTCGGGAGTCAGACAGGCCGACATGTTAACGGTGTCAGTGTCATAGAGCAACGTTCCGTGCACGATGCCCTTTCCATTCACATGATAGAAGGCACTACCGCTGACCTTTCCCTCGCCCACCATCAAGTCATTCCTTCCCGTTGCCTTTGCCTGTATGCCCAGACTTTTCAACGCACCAAGCACCAGCATCACGTATTGATGGTAGGTGAACTGCACGCTTGGACTCTCTGCTATGAACGACATCATCAGATTGCCCATGTCTGCATATACGCAGCCGCCTCCGCTCTTCCTGCGATACATCCCGATGCCATGGTCTTTGCAATAACCGATGTTCACCTCATTGTGCACGAGCTGGTTGCGCCCGAAGATGACGCTTGCAGGAACACGCCACACGAAGAACGCCTCGCCCACATCAAGGCAACGCGCCACATACTCTTCCATGGCCAAGAAGAAACTCAGCCTACGTTCTTCATTTGTCGGCAAGACGATGTTAACCATCGGTTAATAGATGTTACAGTGACAAGCCTGTTGCAGGATTTTTAAGTTTCGTGCAAATGTAAGCATAATAAATGAATTGAGCAAGAAAAACTGTTGTTTTTTTCTTCAGCCTTGCAGACGGATACACAGAGTCGCCCCTAAACCGTCAACAAAAACGCAGAAAAAAGATGTGTTTTTGGCGGTTTTAGTCCTCCATGTTGTTTTTTTTGATTATTTTTGCGGGCGGATACTCAGTTCCGCCCCTCCTGTCACCTTTCTGACACGCCCACGGCATGTCTTATTTAGATGACAAATAAAACAATTTAAGTTTCGCATGTTAATTTACTATTTGACGATTTACTATTTACGATTGATTTACTATTTAGCTATGGAGCTATTTGTTTGCGGAGTGGCAACCCGTAAAATAGCCAAATAACTAAATCGTAAACACATAGAACTACAGAAAGTTGAATAAAACAAGAAAACTTGTTGACAAAATGAAATTAAAACACCAGATAAAATGAAAAACGGATTCATCACTGTGGCAGCAGCCATCCCTCAGGTGAAGGTTGCCGACTGCAACCACAACGTTCAACACATTGAGACCATGATAGCCCAGGCCGAAGGTCGAGGCGTTGAGGTCATTGTTTTTCCGGAGCTGTGCATCACTGGCTACAGCTGCCAGGACTTGTTCCAGCAACAGGCGCTGCTCGAACAGACCGAGCAGGCTCTAATGATGCTGCTCGACTTTACGCGCAAGCTCGACATCATCAGCATCGTTGGCGCTCCTGTCGTAGTCGGAGACCTGCTTCTCAACTGTGCCATCGCCATTCAGAAAGGCGACATCCTGGCCATCGTTCCGAAGACATACCTTCCCAACTACAGCGAGTTCTATGAGAAAAGATGGTTCGCATCGTCGCAAGACCTACACGACACGGAGATATGGCTGGCCGGACAGCGCATCACGGTGTCGCCCTCGCCACAGCTCATACGCACCTGCGACGGCGTCATGATAGGTATGGAAATATGCGAGGACGTGTGGGCACCAACACCACCCAGCAACCGTCTCGCACTCGCTGGTGCCGACCTCATCTGCAATCTCTCGGCAAGCGACGAACTCATAGGCAAGCACGAATACCTGTTGAGCCTACTCTGCCAGCAGAGCGCACGTACCATCACGGGGTATATCTATAGCGGTTGTGGGTTTGGAGAAAGCACTCAGGACGTTGTCTACGGCGGCAACGCCATCATCATAGAGAACGGAAAAATCGTTCAGCAGGCTGAGCGCTTCTCCATGAAGCCGCAACTCATGGTGACACAGATAGACATTGAGCGCCTACGGGTGGAGAGAAGGACCAACAGCACTTATGTGAACGCACAGCGCCATCAGCTCGCACGCATCGTTGACGCTCACTCATATCAGCCTCACGACTTCGCCTTGCTGCGCGACATCGACCCGCATCCCTTCATCCCCAAAGGCAACGACATGAAGCAGAGCTGCGAGGAGATACTCAACATACAGACCATGGGACTCGCCAAGCGACTGGTGCACACCAACAGCCAGTGCGTCGTTATTGGCATCAGCGGAGGACTCGACAGCACGCTGGCACTGCTGGTTTGCGTGAAGACGTTCGACAGGCTCGGACTGCCAAGAAAAGGCATCGTCGGCGTGACCATGCCGGGATTCGGCACTTCTGGCCGCACTTACAACAACGCCATCGCGCTGATGGACAACCTCGGCATCACGACCATGGAAATCAGCATCGCCAAGGCTGTCACACAACATTTCGAGGACATCGGACACGACGCTGCCATCCACGACGTCACCTATGAGAACTCGCAAGCCCGCGAGCGTACACAGATACTCATGGACCTCACCAACCAGCTGGGGGGACTCGTCGTAGGAACGGGCGATCTTTCGGAACTGGCACTCGGATGGGCCACCTACAACGGCGACCACATGTCCATGTATGGTGTCAACGCCAGCGTGCCCAAGACGCTCATCCAGTATCTGGTGCGTTATGTGGCCACCGAAATGGAACAGAACGGCGAGAAAGAGGCCGCACGTGTGTTGCTCGACATCGTGGACACGCCCATCAGTCCGGAACTGACACCTGCCGACGAAAAGGGAAACATCAAGCAGAAGACAGAAGATCTGGTTGGCCCTTACGAGCTGCATGACTTCTTCCTCTACTACTTCCTCCGTTTTGGCTTCTCGCCCAAGAAAATCTTCCTGCTGGCACAACATGCCTTCACTGGAAAGTACGACGACGAGACCATCAAGAAATGGCTCGTCACCTTCATCCGACGCTTCTTCTCACAGCAGTTCAAACGCTCGTGCCTGCCCGACGGTCCAAAGGTGGGAAGCGTGAGTCTTTCGCCACGCGGAGACTGGCGGATGCCGTCGGATGCATCCAACGCTCTATGGCTGAAAGAGGCAGAGGCGCTGTGAGCATATACGGGAAAAGAAGCAGATTCTGCAGCTCCTATATAATAAAATAAGGTGTTTGCACGTTATATCGATATGAACATGACGCACGATTCCACTCTTCACGACCTCCTGCCCTCTCGTGGGGTACAGCGGGGGATTGCTTCACTCACACGCCCGATGCGCCTGTGGTGGGGTTTCCTGACGCTGACATTGGTCTTCCTGCTAACCTCTTGTGCCGACGACGATTCTTTTTCTGTGTCCAAGGGAAACCTGCTCACGTTTTCTAAAGACACCGTCTGCCTCGACACAGTGTTCTCCACGATACCCACGCCCACAAAGGATTTCTGGGTGTACAACCGTTCGGGAGATGGGCTCAGGCTGACCAGCGTCAGGCTCACAAGAGGCAACCAGACGGGCTATCGCGTGAACGTGGACGGCACCTATCTGAGCGAGGTGTCGGGATTCAAGGTGCAGCACCTTGAGCTGCGCAAGAACGACAGCATACGTGTGTTCGTTGAGCTCACATCGCCTACCAACGGACAAATGGAACCCCAGCTGCTGGAGGACGACCTGGTATTCACGCTGGAAAGCGGTGTGGAGCAACGGGTGAAGCTGAGCGCGTGGACGTGGGATGCCGAACTTATCAGAAACCTCCATGTATCGGAAGACACCGAACTGTCTTCGCAGCGGCCATTGGTGGTCTTTGGAGGAATCGTAGTCGACAGCGCTGCCACATTGCGCATCCCTGCCGGTCAAACCATATACTTCCATTCTGGCGCTGGCATCGATGTCTATGGACAGCTACGTTGCGAAGGTACTGCCGAGGCGAACGTGACGCTGAGGGGCGACCGCATCGACAACATGTTCGACTATCTGCCTTACGACTTCGTAAGCGGACAGTGGAATGGCATCACCTTCCATCCATCATCAACCGGCAATGTCATCGACTTCACCGACATACACAGCACCTTCAACGGCATCGTCTGCGACTCCATACCAGCAAATCCTCTTCCCTCCGCAGGCACTGGGACCGGAACCCCATCGGAGGACACCGAGACGGACCTCAAGCTGCAGCTCACCAACAGCACCATTCACAACTGTCAGGGGACAGGCCTTGCTGTGAACAACTGCAACGTGGAGGTGTGGAACTGTCAGATCACCAATACACTGGGGCCATGTGTCGACCTGACTGGCGGCAACATGGTTCTCTCTGGATGCACAATAGCACAGTTCTATCCCTTTGATTCCAACAGAGGACCAGCTCTGCAGTTCACCAATGGAACGGGCAAGCCCATGACACTGGCCTGCGTCAACAGTCTCATCACAGGATACGCCGAAGACGTCATCATGGGCAACCAGACCGATACCACAACCACATTCGACTATCTGTTTGCATCGTCCATCCTGCGAACGCCAGCAGTGGAAGACACCCTCCGCTTCAAGGACATCACATGGGAAAACCCCGAAGACACGCTGACTACAGGAGAGAAGCACTTCAAACTCGTTGACATCAACAAGCAATACTACGACTTTCACCTCGACAGTCTGTCTACAGCCATCGGCAAGGCCAACCCGCTATATGCCCTGCCCAAGGACCGCGACGGCAAACCACGTGACGAAGCTCCCGACATAGGATGCTACGAATACTAAGCCATCCTTCATCATCTATCAATTATTTTTTATTATCCAGGCACGCAGTGCCGCCCCCTTGAATCATGAAAGAAATACAACTAACCTCAACCATCACGTTCTGCCAGCTGGAAGAACTTTCAGCCGAAGAACGGGCACTTATTGAAAAGGCTAAGCAAGCAACAGAGAACAGCTATGCCCCCTACTCTCACTTCAACGTGGGCGCAGCCGTCAGGCTCAACGACGGCACCGAGTTCATCGGGTGTAATCAGGAGAATGCAGCCTTCCCCGCCACTGTCTGCGGTGAGCGCACGGCCATCTTTGCCGCACAGGCACAGTGTCCCACCACACCTATCAGCCAGCTTGCCATTGCCGCACGCAACGAAAACGGGTTCACGGCTGAACCCGTCAGCCCATGCGGTGTGTGCCGACAGGTCATTCTCGAAACCGAAGAACG
>OCTW011555613.1_pt1 | contig 13267 bp, 10 predicted proteins | sample 1539671 | NCBI WGS metagenome assembly OCTW01 (sample SAMN02144230, study PRJEB22623) | gut metagenome | biome: sheep rumen | host: Ovis aries | place: New Zealand | reverse complement strand
CAAATCCCGGAATCATCAGGAACAGGGGCAAGATATACAGCGTGCGGAAGAATGCACGGGCGGTGCAGCAGATCCGGAAGGAGTTTGGCTCCTTTGATGCCTACCTGTGGAGCTTCGTGGATGGGGAGTACGGTGTTCAGATGGACGGACGATGGAAGACGGCGGCTGAGGTGCCGACCGTATCGGATGTGTCGGAGAGAATGTCGAAAGATATGAAAAAACGCGGGATTGCCTTCGTCGGCCCGGTAATCACGTATTCATTCCTGCAGGCAATCGGCATTGTGAATGACCACCTGGCAGACTGCGAATACAGAAATACATGAACAGGAGGAAGGATGGATGCTCGAAACAGGAACCAGGGCACCGGATTTTACGTTGGCAGACCAGAATGGAGAAACGCATTCCCTTGCAGATTACAAAGGGCGGAAGGTCATTCTTTATTTTTATCCAAAAGATATGACCAGCGGCTGTACGAGCCAGGCCTGCAGTTTTCGCGACCTGTATCCACAGATCAGGGAAAAGGGTGCAGTCGTTCTGGGTGTGAGCAAGGACAGCGTGGAATCCCACAAGCGTTTTGAAGAGAAACATGGTCTTCCTTTCACCTTGCTGTCAGATGCGGATCTTTCCGTCATCAAAGCCTACGATGTGCTGAAGACGGGCAAAGATGGAAAGCCGACCGGGAGCCTGCTCCGATCAACGTACCTGATTGATGAGGATGGCGTAATCGTGAAGGCTTTCGGTGGAGTCAAGCCAAAGGAGAATGCAGCTCAGATGCTGGAGGTGTTGTAAAATGCAGTTTTTAGTGAAAGCCTATGATGGCCCCGGCATGCTGGATAAGCGGATGGAAGTCCGTCCCCGGCATCTGGAAGGAATGAAAGCTCTTGGCAAACAGATCATCTGTGCCGGCGGCCTGCTGGATGAAGAAGGCAGGATGAAAGGTTCTGCGCTGGTTATGGAGTTTAAGGACCGCGCTGCCCTGGACGCATACCTTGCCAATGAACCCTATGTGGTCGAAGGCGTATGGCAGAAGATTGATGTGGAAGTCATGAACGTTGTCTTGGTAAACGGGGAGAGAAGGGCATAATATCCTGAATACTAAGTACAATGTGAAGGTGGTAGAAGATGAACAAGCAGCATTACAATGAGCTGGTTATGCTTTCCCAGGAAATATATGATCATGCCTCGGACAAACTGACAAATTACTGTGCCAGCAAGTATTGCGGAGTTGGGAATGACACCATGGAAAACCAACTGGAGGATTATCTGTTTGTAGCGAAGGAAACCAGCGCATATTTGCTTGGAAATGCGCTTGCACTGCTGGAACCGGAAGCGCAGGAGGATGAAATCCGGACCTTTGTGGAGGACCTGCGCCGGGTAATGGGTTTTGCGCAGAAGAAAATGGAGAATGATCAGAAGCTGAATTAATGGATATACGCGAATGACGATCGGAGGACAAATATGATCCTGAAGGTTACAGCAGAAAACTGGGGACTCAAAGGACCGGGGGATTGGGATAGAAGCACCTGGAAGATCAACCGGGACGGAACCTATACACTGAAAAAGAGATACAGGCCCGTGGACGGCGATTTGGAAGTTCCGGAAACGGTGATGGAAGGCGCCCTGGATGCGGAACAGATGGAGATCCTGAAGGAATGCATTGATGAGTACTGGTCCAATGAAAAGGCGGATGCCTATGACGGCACGGGCTGGGAATTCAAACTGTATGAGAATGGAACAGTTATCCGGCACAGGGATATGGGGTATATCTACGGGATTGAACCCTTTGAAAGCATTGCAGCCCTGCTTAATGAGGATGATGAAGAAGATGTGTAAGGGAGTTTTTTTACGCTCCATTTGGAAGGACTATATTGCCGATCCGGCTGATTGATATTGGAAAAAGGGAACGATCTCTATTCCATTAGCGGCCTATATGATTGATGATCCAACAACGCATCGGAAAGTCCGGGCCCATTTGGTATATGAAAGTGGTCGCCAAAGAAGAAACCGTTCCATGAAGAGCTAAATGAATAATCTGTAGGAAGGGAAAGTTGGTCTGTAAATGGAATGATTATCATTTCCCTTTTGAGAAAAGTGGTATATAATAAAACAGCAAGCAACTGGACGTTGGGTAGCAAAACAGAATACAGGAGGTTTCCTATGGGTAAGAGAGTTTTGGGCTTGATGATTGCAACTTTCCTTGTCTTTATCATTCCGATTGTAGCCTTTGCTGCTGAGGATTCTGGGACTTATCAGGATATCAATTGGAGCCTGGATAAGGCAGGCAATCTGGTGCTGGATGGCGGTAATGTGGTGCCGGCAGATGGGCCTTGGCTGAACTACAAAAAAGAGATAAAAACCATTGTTGTTGGAGATAGTTTTCAATCAATTGAGTCCCATGCTTTTAGGGATCTTTCAAATCTGACTTCTGTTACATTGGGGAAAGATCTGGAATCAATGGAATCAGAAGCTTTTGATACCTGTAAAAAGCTGAAAACAGTCAAGCTGTTGGGCGAAAAGACAACCATTAATGGAAAGGCCTTTTATTCCAGTACATTTTCCGAATTGATTCTGCCCGAAGACTCGAATTACAAAATAGTTGATAACTGTGTTCTGACTAAGGATGGTGAGACAATGGTATATTGTCTTGGCGGTCAGAACGTTATTATTCCATCTGGCGTGAAATCAATTGAAAATGGCGCATTTTCGTGTAATAAAGTTACGAAAACAGTAAGCCTTCCCAATACGTTGACAACAATAGGCGAGGGTGCATTTTCCAATTGTGACAATCTTACGAGCATTGCCATTCCGGCATCAGTGAATACTTTAGGTCAAAATGCATTTTGGGATTGTCAATCTTTGAAAGAAGTAAAATTCCTTGGCAGCAATATAAACATTGAAGGATTATGGGCGTTTGGATTCGCTAGTAAATTAAAGAGTGTTCTACTCCCTGCTGCATCTTTTGATAAGATTGATAATGATGGCCATAATTCATCCACGTTTATGCACTGCAGGAATCTGGAAACTTTTGTCTTCAGCGAAGGGACAGAAGAAATACCAGGACGATTCTTCGATAATTGTCCAAAACTGAAGAAAGTATATGTACCTGCCAGCGTTAAGAAGATCAACGACAGTACATTTTCACGTGACTCGAAAGGTCTGGTGATCATGTGTGTTGAAGGCTCTTATGCAGAGCAATTTGCAAAAGATAACGCTTACAAATATGATTATTATGTTCCGATGGGATCCATTTCTTTATCTGAAACGGAATTAGAGTTGACCAATGCGAAACCGGCTGCTTTGAGTTTTACTGTTGAACCGGCCACTACAACAAACAAAGAAGTTGTATGGCTTTCCACTGATGAAAATGTTGCCACAGTTAATAATGGCAAAGTCACAGGGGTGTCTTCTGGCGAATGTGACATCATTTGCAGAGCACAGGATGGCAGCAACGCCCAAGCAGTATGTCACGTGGCGGTCAAAGTGGATGTCAGGAATATTGCAATAAATGAGAAAAAGATAATATTGTTGCTTGGTGGATCAGACGATGCTGCGACGGCAAAACTGACTTATCAAGTTTCGCCAGAGGGTGCATACTGGAAAGATGTGGACTGGTCTTCTTCTGATGAAGGGATTGTTACCGTTGATGCTGATGGAACAATTAAGGGCATCAGCGCAGGTAAAGCCACAATCACAGCTGTTAGTAAACAGCCTGACTCCAAAGCGAAAGCTCAAGCACAGGTTATCGTTCAGCAATCTGTGACGGCCATTGAATTAGATGTTGAAGAAACAAGTATTCAAGCGAAGAAAAATGTGACGATCAAAGCTACTGTATTGCCGGAAGATGCCGCGAACAAAAAACTGAAATGGACTTCATCAGATGAAAGTGTGGCAAAGGTGTCCCCACAAGGGAAAGTTACCGGTGTTTCATCTGGTGAAGCCATAATTACTGTGACAGCGGATGATGGCAGTGAGACGAAAGCGTACTGTAAAGTAACAGTATTTGTGCCTGTAAGTAAAATCCAAATAGAAGATGGAAAACAAATAAATCTACCCTTTATGATGACCCGGTCATTGAATGTTATGGTTACACCAGAGGATGCAACAATTAAAGGAATCCTGTGGGAGTCGTCTGATCCAAATGTTGCGATTGTAGATAAAAACGGATTGATTACGGCCAGATCTTCCGGGGACACCTTAATTACTGCGACGTCAACTGACGGAAGTAATGTGGTTGGGTCAATTAAAGTACATGTATTGCATATCGCTGTATACGATCAAACCATGTATTCTTGGCAAGGCGATAATGAAATAATGCCATATATAACAAAACTGTACTGCGATGAGTCTGTTGATCTGAATGATGTAAGAATAAAAGGGACAAGTCAAATGAGCGCTGAACTGTATGGTGATACAGTAATTGCTGTTGCTCAAAAACCGGGCAAAGCCAAGGTGACTGTATCATACAAGGATGAAAAAATCGATATTGATATGATTACATTCGCACCCAAAGCAATAGTCAGGAATGGTGAATATGAATATGTTGTGAGGCAGGATGGAAATGCCATAATAACTAGATTCACGGGTAATGACGTAAGAAATGAATTGACAATACCTGCGATATTGGATGACCATCCGGTTACAGATCTTGGCTTTGGGTCATTCAGGGGAATAAAAACAAAAAAAATAAATCTTCCGGAGTCGATCCGCAGAATTGGGAACAATTGTTTTGCCGATAGTGACCTCGAATCAATTTCCCTATCGGATGGCCTGGAATATGTGGGAATAGAATCTTTCTGGAACAGCAAAATCCAGGAGCTGAACTTTGGATCATCCCTAAATACTATTGTCTATATCAACGATCCCAACATGGAAGAGGTTGGAGCATTTGCGTATTACAATGCCCCCAATTATGGAACTGAAATGACGATTGATGAAGATAATCCATATTACAAAACAGATGGAGACAGAATAATCGACATCAGAAACAATCAAGTTATTTGGAAAAAGAATTAACAAGCGCAATTCCGCCGCCGGTTAATTCTGGCGGCTGCTTTGGATTCCCCGTCTCCGCCCCCCACTAGGTGTGGGGGGCGGGGAAGTTTATAGCTTTGCGTATGATCCGATAGAGAAACTACTTTTGCTATAATGCCTCTGCGGTCGGCCTGGTAACTGCAAAGGAGCAAAAGGTCTTAATGCTGAGTTTCTATGGTAATATATTGTAAACGACAGATAGGCTTATTGAACATTGCCTCACTTGTGTAAATGCCCTGAAACAGAATGACTTCATAGCATAGAACGCAAAGACAGGACCCGGATGAAAAAACAGCTTGCAAACTGACTGGCGTTGTGATATACTCCCACTGTTGCAGCGATGCATGGGATTATAGCTCAGTTGGTTAGAGCACCACGTTGACATCGTGGGGGTCATAGGTTCGAGTCCTACTAATCCCACAAGCCCGGAACGTTGAAGATAAAGCGTTTCCGGGTTTTCTTTATGCCTTCCGAGATGCTTCAGAGGCAATGCTTAGTCATGCACACCTAACAAAAACCTAACAATCATAATGCTCATTCAATTTATTATCATTATTTTTCATTAATATTACTGATTGTGAATTCCAGGCCTTAGTGTTATACTGAATGGCGTAGAACCGGTGCTTTTAACAGGAGGGCAAGACAGCTATGCCACATATTTCTGAGTATGAGGTAGAGACCAAGTTTATAGATCGCTTGGAATCTTTGGGATACACCTTTGCGACTTTGAACAATTATGATGATGTTCTTGCCAATTTCCGCCTTGAGCTTGCAAAGCTCAACGCAAAAAAATTGATTGAAGCAAAAGGCGAAGCAGCATTCACTGACGCTGAATTCAAACGGGTTCTGATTCATGTGGAGAACAAGTCTGTATATGAATCTGCAAAGATTCTGCGCGATCAGTATGTTCTTTCACTGGACAATGGAAAAACAGTATATCTGGATTTCTTCTCTTCAGACCCGGATCGGAATATTTATCAGGTCTCTCATCAGATCACCATGGACAAGGACCATAAGAATGATGTGTCCTATAAAAACCGGTATGATGTGACCGTTCTGATTAATGGTCTGCCATTGGTGCAGATCGAATTGAAACGCCCGGGCGTGGAGATCAACGAAGCAATTAATCAGATCAACCGTTACCGCAGCTTTTCCTTCCGGGGATTGTTCCGTTATCTGCAGATCTTTGTGGTTTCCAATTCTGTTCAGACGAAGTATTTCTGCAACGAAAACGAAACGATGAACGGAACGTACAATCCGATTCTGAAGAGCCTTGTGTTTTTCTGGACGGATGTGAATAACAAGCGAATCAATACACTGGATGAATTTACCACTGAGTTTTTCCAGCGCGCGGCCCTGACTGAAATGATCGATAAATATATGGTCATCAAGGTCACTGAGCCGATTCTGATGGTGATGCGCCCGTATCAGATTTACGCGGTAAAGGCATCCAGACGGCGGGTGCTGGAAGCAAACCAGAACGGATATGTATTTGCCTGTACCGGCTCCGGAAAAACATTGACTTCGTTCAAGCTGGCTCAGCTGCTGCGGAGTGAACCCAGGATCGACAAGGTTGTGTTCCTGATAGACCGAAAAGACCTGGATGACCAGACCGTTGATGAATACAATTCCTTTGAGAAAGATTGTGTGGACCAGACAGACAGCACATTTGTGCTTATTCAACATCTGAAGGATCCGCAGAGGAAACTGATTGTAACAACGATCCAGAAAATGGCGCATGCTGTGAATTCACAGCGGTATGCAGCAGTGATGGACGCATACCGGGACAAGAAGGTTGTATTCATTGTCGATGAATGCCACCGTTCCCAGTTCGGGAAAATGCATGGGGATATCGACAGACATTTCACCAAGGCTAATTATATCGGGTTTACCGGAACACCGATTTTTGCCGTGAATGCCGGGCCAGGAGGAAGAACAACTGCAGACTTGTTCCCGGCAGGATTGAAGCCGGATGGAACAAAGCGAGAATCCTGCCTGCATAAGTATATGATCAAGGATGCTATTGCCGACGGGAATGTTCTGCGCTTTTCCGTAGAATACCAACGGACGATCTTTGCCCACAATCTTGCAACAAAAGGAATTGATTCCGAACAGCTGGATGATCCGGATTATTGCAGAAGGCATAACATAGATGTAGATGAGCTGTATCATAAGGACGAGCGGATACAGAAGATCGCGGCGCATATCTTCGAACATCATGAACAGCATATTCATCCCCAGGGAACGGATGTGTATACCTCCATCTTTGCAGTGGACTATGTAAAAACCCTGTCAAAGTATTATGAGGAATTCAAGAAACTGAATGAAGCCCGCCCGGAGGATAAGAGGTATCGTGTTGCGGCGATATTCACCTACGGTGCGAATGAAGATATGGATGATCCGAAGGAAGAGCATTCAGTGGAGATCATGTCCAAGTGTATGGAAGATTATAACGCTATGTTCGGAACATCCTTCAGCATCGAAACCTTCGATGCTTACCGGAAGGACATTTCCAAACGCCTGAAGCAGCAGGATCTGCCGCAAATTGATATCCTGCTGGTCGTGAATATGATGCTGACCGGTTTTGACGCAAAACCGCTGAATACACTCTATCTAGATAAAAACCTGATCTGGCATTCCCTTGTTCAGGCATACAGCCGTACAAACCGGGTATATAAAACAACCAAGCAGTTTGGGCAGATCATTACGTTCCGGAACATTAAGAAGTGGCAGGATGACGCATTGCGGCTCTTCTCCGGTGACGGTGATCCGAATGATTATCTGCTGGAAAGCTATGAGTACTATGTACAGAAATGGCTGAACCAGGAGCCGACGCTCCGGAAAATTACGCCGACGGTGGACGATGCCGGGCAGCTTCAGAGTGAAGATGAGATCCGGATGTTCATTATTGCCTTCCGTTCTATGGTCGGGACTCTGGCAACCCTGAAAACCTTCTCTAAGTTTGACTGGGCAGACCTGTCCGTCGCGCTGGATGAAAACGAATATGAAGCCTATAAATCCTGGTATCTCTATTATAAGGACCAACAAGGCCCCAGCGGCGATCCAAAGGTGCCGGTTCCGGTGGACGTGGACTTCGATATCGAGCTGGTCCGGACTGACCGGATCAATGTGGTATATATCCTGAACCTGCTGAAAGGAGTTCAGAAGTCTGAACGCACAGAAGCGGAGAAGGAAGCCGATCTGGATCTGATCCTCCGTGAGGTGGAACGGTCAGACAACGAGAACCTCCGGGCAAAGAAAACGGTGATGATAGAGTTCATTAAAACCCGTTTCTATGAACTGCCGGAAGATGCAGACCTGAACGCCGCTTTTGAAGAGTTTTCCCGGGAACATGAACAAGCCGAAATGGAAGAGTTCGCGATTTCGCATGGGATCCAGTATGATACGCTTCAGGGAATCATGACAGAATATGTGTTCAGCGGAACCATCTCAGATGAAGCAATTCGGCAGCACTTCAGGGATTATCACTTCGGGTTGCTGAAGATTACGAAACTGACTGAAGAGACCCGGACTTTTGCTGCGGAAACCTATAAGAAGTATAAGGCAGAGGGAGATTGACATATGGCGATTGATACAAACAAGGTACAGCAACAGGCCGCGGAACTTTCCAGCCAGCTCTGGTCCATCTGCAACGATCTGCGCGGTGGTATGGATGCCAATGAATTCCGGAATTATATCCTGGGAACGATCTTCTACCGGTATCTGTCTGAACGGACAGAAATGTATATGCAGGATATCCTGAAAGAGGATGGCCTTTCTTATGAAGAGGCCTTTACCAATCCGGAGTTCAGGCCTATCGTGGAGAAATGGAGCATTGAACATTTGGGTTATATCATTCGTCCGGAAAACCTGTTCCGCGTCCTGTATCAGCGGATTATTCGTCCGAAGGAAGACAGTGATAAATTCTCTGTTGAGGATTACGAACGGGCAGTGAATGAACTGACAGGTTCCACCCTGGGGCAGAAATCTGAAAAGGCTTTTGAAGGCCTGTTCAATGATATGCGACTCCAGGATACGCGCCTGGGAGACAACGTATCGGAGAGAACGGATAAGATCAGCAAGGTGATCGCCAAGATCGGCGAAATAGATATGGATTTGCAGGACCAGCAGTTTGATGTGCTGGGCACTGCTTACATGATTCTGATCGGCCTGTTCCAGAGCGGTGCAGGGAAGAAAGGCGGAGAATTCTTTACGCCGGTGGGCCCCTCTACTTTGTGTGCAACATTGGCTTCTATCGGACTGGATGAGGCGAAGACGGTCGGTGACTGTACCTGCGGTTCCGCTTCTATGCTGCTGGATATCCGGAAGCATCTGACTACCGGAAAGATCGGGCATTATTACGGCCAGGAGAACAACCCGACCACGTACAACCTGGCCCGGATGAACATGCTGATGCATGGGATTGATTATCAGCAGTTTGATATCAACAAGGGAGACACCCTGATCAATGATACCTATGGTGATGAACTGAAACTTACCGTGCAGGTCTGCAATCCTCCTTACTCCCTCAAGTGGGATGCTAATCCCAAATATCTGGATGATCCCCGGTACAGCGGAGTGGGCAAGCTGGCGCCGAAGTCTCATGCGGATCTGGCATTTGTGCAGCACATGGTGTACCACATGGATGAACAGGATGGCCGGGTGGCGGTGTTGCTGCCGCATGGGGTGCTGTTCCGCGGAGGGGCGGAGGAAGACATCCGGAAATACCTGATCCGGGATCTGAACCGAGTTGATGCGATTATCGGGCTGCCGGCGAATTTGTTTCATGGAACAAATATTCCGGTCATTGTTATGGTATTGAAAAGCAATCGGAACGCGAACCGGGACAATATACTTTTTATTGATGCCAGCAAAGAGTTTGTAAAAGGGAAAAGCCAAAATGAACTGTCAGAAGAGCATATCCAAAAAATCGTTGAGTCCTATATAAATCGAGTGGATGTGCCCAAATATGCTCATGTGGCCACGATGGAAGAGATCGAGCAGAATGATTTCAATCTGAATATTCCTCGGTACGTGGATACAGCGGAAAAGGAAGAAGAGGTTGATATCCGGAAAGTGATGGATGAGATTGCACAGATCCAAAAAGAAAAAGAAGATGCGCAGAAAAGAATCGAAGAAACTCTGAAAATCTTGGGGATTGGAGGTTTTGAAGGATGACTGAAGGAAGAGGAGGACCGAAGATACGATTTCCAGGGTTTGAAGGAGAGTGGAAAGAAAAACAACTGGCTGACATTCTAGAAGTAAAAACAAGACGCAATGCTAATCAGTTTACAAAGCAAGATGTTTTGTCAGTTTCAGATGAGTTTGGCTGTGTCAATCAAATTCGTTTTCAAGGTCGTAGTTTTGCTGGCGAGGATATTTCGAATTATAAAATTGTAAAGACCGGAGATATTATTTATACGCGATCCCCGTTAAAAGCAAAACCATTTGGAATAATAAAGATAGTTAGAGAAGAAACTGGCATTGTTTCGCCATTATATATAGTAAATGTACCCAAGGATGGGAATGATGCAGAGTTTGTTTATCGTTTGTTTGATTCACCACATAAAACAAACAATTATCTGGCACCTTTAGTTCGTAAAGGCGCTAAAAACACGATGAATATCTCAGAAGAAGAATGGATGTCTGGCAAGGTATTTGTTTCTGTAAATTATAATGAGCAGAAATCTATAGGAGGCTTTTTCCGGGATATAGATGATTTTATAGATCGTCTCCAGAGAGAACTGGATAAGTGGAAAAAAATGAAGACAGGCATGCTTCAAAAGATGTTTCCAAAGGATGGGGAAAACGTGCCAAAGATTAGATTCCCGGCATTTGTGGGGCCTTGGGAAACACGGAAACTTGGAGAAGTCTTTGATCAAACCGTGAAATATGTCAACCCCAAAAAAAACAATATAGAGCTGTGGAGTTTGACAGTCGAGGATGGCTTGACAAAGAAAACAGAAAGATATAACAGAGAATTCCTTGTAAAAAAAGAGGATATCTTTAAAGAAGTTAGCCCGGGTGATTTAGTTTATAATCCTATGAATATGACAATCGGTGCTATTGGTTATAATAGCATGTCAAAGAGTATAGCTGTTTCTGGGTATTATGTAATAATGAGGTCAAAACCTAATTATGACACATATTATATCAATACGTGGCTGAAAAGCCCTCAAGCCATACAGTTGTATAAGAATTACGCAACAGGTTCTTTGATTGAGAAGCAAAGGGTTCAGTTTTCTACACTTTCGATTATTCCTGCGGCATTTCCTTCTTATGAGGAGCAGAAACAGATAGGACAGTTTTTTAATAAGCTAGACAGTATAATTACTGTTTGCCAGCAAAATCTGGAGAAGTGGAAAGAATTAAAAAGAGGTTTGTTGCAACAAATGTTTGTGTAAAGATTCCGTTCAAATCCTGAATTGATCAATATGGAGGATGTTCACATGGCTGATGAAATCCGGGTTTACGGCATTCACTCGTTGGATGATCATCTTTTTTTGAAAAATAATGTAATCGCCATTGGCTGGTGCGAGTTTGGAGATCTGGCAGCGGTTGAGCCGACAAGAGAAGCTTTCAAGGCACGCTACCAGATGATATATCCCGATGCGAAACCGGGTTCCATCCCGGGATCATCCGGAATGCTTTATCGTTTTTGCCATGAGATTCAGGTAGGAGATTATATCGTATTTCCTTCAAAGATCGATAAAATGATTAACATCGGAATTGTCGAAAGCCCATATATCTATGATCAGACCGAGACTGAATATGTTCATAAGCGGAAAGTAAAATGGTTGAAGCATATACCGCGAAAATCTTTCACGCAAGGTGCACTTCATGAAGTAGGATCTGCCCTGACTTTATTCGCGGTAAAGAATTACCCGGAGGAGTTTCTGTCGGCATTGGACAGTGGCTTCACAAAGATCGAAAAAACAGATGAGACCATCGGAACTACCGCAGAAGAAATCAAACAAAGCACCCGGGACTTTATTTTGAAGGAACTGAGCCATCATTTGAAAGGGTATGACTTTGAAAAGCTTGTAGCCAATCTGATGGAAGCAATGGGTTACAGAACGGAAGTCTCTGCGCAAGGCGGAGACAGCGGAATAGACATCAAGGCATATAAAGACGAATTACCGCCGCGCATTGTTGCCCAGGTCAAAAGCCAGGACAGCGACATTAAGGAAACGACCATTCAGTCACTAAAAGGCGCGATGATGCCGGGCGATTATGGTGTGTTCATAACGTTGTCGTCATTTACAAAGAACGCGAAAAAATATCTGGATGCCAATCCGATTATCCGCGGCATTGACGGCGACGGTTTGGTAGATCTGATTCTGAAGTATTACGATAAACTGGACGAGAAGTATCAGAATATTATTCCGCTGGAAATGGTTTATATCCCTGTGAATAAGCCTGTGTGAGGTGACATGAGATGCCGAGAGCAAAGAAAGAAGCCGAAAATTTCTCCTGCAAACTCGCGACGGATATTCACAAAATGCTGGAAGAGTACTGTAAGGTGTCCGGGCTGAGTAAAACTGCTGTGGTCGAGAAAGCCATAGAACGCTATGTGAAGGAAAACATGGCAGCCATGAAGGATATTGCGGAAGGGAAATGATGATTTCTGCACATGTTTTCAGCTTTACGAAGTTTTAATGGTTCTGTTTTTGACATTGACTGATGGAAGATGAAGGAAATAAAGAAGCAGGTAAGAGAACACAGTCCGACAAGTTCGAACCGTGCTTTTCAGTCTGTGAAAGAACACATTATTTCTTTTTGCCGTTCAGGACTTTTTCAGATCCAGCCATACGCGGTAAGTCAATGCAAGGGAAGCAAAGATGACAGGCCTCATATAGAGGGCAAGATAATTCATCGGAATATCAATCTTCTGGATATCCTCCGTGATGGAGGCCATGGGAAGGACGGTATTAAGGACGGCGACCGCAAGTTCCAGGACAACGATTGCTGCCAGTGCGCATTGGCCGTATTTTCTGTTGTTGATCCTTGTCGCCAGGATAAAAAGCATTGTGTAAACGGCAAGCCCTTCAACGGCCTCAAAGACGCGTTTGAATGTGTTGTTCGCGTCGTAGGGGAAAATAAAGCACTGTATTGCAACCAGCGCCGCGCAGGCACAGACAATGGCCTGGATATGCCTTTGCTTTATGCGCTGCAAATCCGACATAGCGAACACGGTAAGGGAAAGAAACGCAAGGGCATAAAACAGATTCATGAA
>OCTW011402702.1_pt1 | contig 13267 bp, 13 predicted proteins | sample 1539671 | NCBI WGS metagenome assembly OCTW01 (sample SAMN02144230, study PRJEB22623) | gut metagenome | biome: sheep rumen | host: Ovis aries | place: New Zealand | reverse complement strand
GGCGAATCCTCATATCCTCGATAAAGTTATGGTGGATTATTACGGAACCCCCACGCCTCTCAATCAAATGGGCAGCATTTCCGTCCCGGAAGCGAAAATGATCGTAGTTTCTATTTGGGATAACAGCGCATTAAAAGCCGCTGAAAAGGCAATAATCGACGCGAACGTAGGTATTACGCCGAACAACGATGGCAAGGTTATTCGTCTCGTTTTCCCGGATTTGACGGAAGAGCGCCGTCAAGCGCTTGTAAAAGAGCTTAAACAAACTACCGAGAACGCGAAAGTTGCTTTGCGCAATCATAGGCGCGATGCAAACGAAGGTCTCAAAAAGCTCAAAAAAGATTCGCTGATCACGGAAGATGACGTTAAGTCTCTCGAGAAAGACGTGGATAAAATCTTGAATGATTACACGGCGGAGATCGATAAAGCCTTCAAGGAAAAGGAAAGCGAAATTTTGAGCGTATAATCGGAGGTTGAATGATTCCCGAGCATATAGCTTTTATCATGGATGGAAACGGCAGGTGGGCGGAACGCCGCCATTTGCCGAGAAAGTACGGGCATAAAATGGGAACGGAGGCCTTGAAACGCACGATTCGAAATTGTGCGGAGATCGGGGTGAAATTCGTTACGTTTTATGCTTTTTCTACCGAAAATTGGAATCGTCCGAAAGATGAAGTTGACTATCTTTTCGATATGTTCAGACGCTTTTTTGACGAGATCGATCAATATCGTGATAAAAGTTATAGGATCGTTTTTATCGGAAATCTTTCGGAACTTCCTACCGACGTTTCCGAGAACGCGCTTCGCATTATGAAAGAAACGGAAGGGAATACCGGTCTGACGATTCTGATCGGAATGAATTACGGGAGCTGGGAAGAAATAACACAGGCAGTGAATCGATTGCTTTCGAAAGGGATCACTTCGGTTACGAAAGAGCAGATCGCCGAGGAACTCTATACGAAAGTCGCGCCTTTTCCCGATCTCGTTATACGAACGGGTGGAGAGGTTCGCCTCAGTAACTTCCTCTTACTGCAAAGCGCGTATGCCGAACTCCTTTTTACTAAGGTTTTATGGCCCGATTTTAACAAAAAAACATTGATCAAATGTATCGAAGAGTTCGAATCACGCTCTCGCAAGTTCGGTGGCTTGGAGGACAAAAATGCTAAAACGTAACGTTACTGCGATCGTACTCATCGCAATTGCGCTTTTCTTTCTTTTGTATCTTCGTACGATCCATATCGCGTTCGCCGACGTTCTTTTTGTTTCTTTTATGGGAATAGGCTGTTTCGAGATGATTTCGGTAGGGAAAAAGAGCGGCTTTAACGCGATGCCGATCTCGCTCTTTGTGTACGGAGCGCTGTTCTATCCCGCTTTTTGGTTCTTTGGCGGAGTAGGGATCCTTGCGGCTTTTTCCGCGTCGATCATCGTTTTACTTGCCGATTTTGTGATCGAGCGTAAAAAATATGAATTAAAAGATGTATTATATACGCTTCTCGTTTTGATCTATCCTCTTCTTTTATGCTCGCTGTTTATTCTGATCAATCGCGATTACGGGAATTTACTCGCGATCTTTTATATTCTTTTCGTTACTCTTTTTTCGGACGCTTTTGCGCTTTTTTCCGGAATGCTTTTCGGTAAAAAGAAGCTGATCGAAGACGTCAGCCCGAAAAAAACCGTTGCCGGCGCTTACGGTGCATATTTCGGAGGTTTGCTCGGCGCAACCGTCGTTTTGCTCCTTTTTGACGTTTTTCGCGTCTTTGACGCCTTTCCGAACGTTGGATTGACTCGCATTTTTGATCATATTTATGTTTCTGTTCCCGTATATTTGGTTTTTGCCTTGATTTGTACGACGCTTGCCGTATTCGGAGACCTTGCGGCGTCTCATTTGAAACGTAAAATGAGCATAAAGGATTTCGGAAAGATTTTTCCGGGGCATGGAGGGGTCATGGATCGACTTGACAGCCTCTTGTTTGTCGCGCCTGCCGTTTTTATCTTTTTCGTTATCTATAACGGAGTCGTTGCCTTATGAAAAAGATCGCGATTCTCGGAATTACCGGTTCGATCGGCGGACAAGCCGTTAGCGTTATTCGCGAAAGCGCAGGCGAATATAGAATAACGCTCGCTTCCGCTCACAGCGATAAAAAGAATTTGATTCGACTTGCGGAAGAATTCCGCATTCCGGTTCTTTGCTATTCGGGAGCGGATGCCTTCTCTGCGAAGGATCTCAGTTATCCGTGCCTTGTTTTTCAAGGGGAAGACGCGCTTGAAAGGGGCGCGAAAGAGGCGGAATACGATGTTTTTCTGAATTCCGTGGTCGGAATTTCGGCATTAAAACCGACTTTGATCGCGCTTGAAAAAGGCGCTCGAATCGCTCTATCGAATAAAGAAATGCTCGTTTGCGGCGGAGAATTCGTCATGAAACGAGCTAAGGAACTCAATTCGGAAATTATCCCCGTGGATAGCGAGCATTCCGCGATCTTCCAATGCTTGCAATCCGGTAAAAAACAAGACGTGGATACTTTGATCATTACGTCTAGCGGCGGAGCTTTTCGCGACGTTCCGATCAGCGAGATCGATTCGATCGATCCTTTGCATTCCTTGGATCATCCAAATTGGAATATGGGGAAAAAGATCACGGTCGATTGCGCAACGATGGTAAACAAAGGCTTTGAAGTCATCGAGGCGATGCATTTGTTCCAAATTCCGATCGATAGGATCGAAACGGTATTACACCGTGAATCCATCGTGCATTCGATGGTTCGTTTCCAAGACGGATCGGTCGTGGCGGAGCTTGCGGAACCCGATATGCGACTTCCCATTGCTTACGCCTTTTCATACCCGGATCGCCATAAAACGCCGGTAAAAAGGCTCCCCTTGGAAATGAATCTTTCTTTTTCCCGGATCGATCCGGACCGATATCCTTGTTTTTATCTCGCGCGTGAGATCGCAAAGAAGGGCGGACTTTCCGGTGCATGTTTTATGAGCGCAGACGAAGTTCTCGTTCCGTTATACTTGCAAAAAAAGATCAAGTTTTCCGACATTTATCGCTCTCTTGCGTCCGTTTGCTCGCATTTTTCCGATCTTGGCGGCGAGTATTCGTTGCAAGACGTTTTTTACATAAACGAAGAAGTTAAAAAATATACTGAAAGCATGTGGGGTAAAGTATGATCCTTTGTGCAATGAGTAAAGCGGCGGAAATTGTTCTATCGATCCTGATTGCGATCATCGCGTTGATGGTTATGATCACGGTTCACGAATCGGGGCATTACCTTGTCGGAAAACTCTTAAAATTTAAAATCAACGAGTTTGCGATCGGATTCGGTCCCAAACTCTTTTCGCGTAAAAACAAAAAAACAGGTGAAGTTTTTTCCATTCGGGCGGTTCCGCTCGGAGGCTTTTGCGCATTCGAAGGTGAAGATTCCGATAGCGCCGTAGAAGGATCTTTCAATAGCCAAAAACCTTGGAAAAGGATCCTCGTTTTGCTTGCCGGCGTAACGTTTAACTTTGTTTCCGCCGTTTTGATTCTGACGATCCTTTTTTCCACTTACGGCTATACGCTTCCGAAAGTCGTTTCGCTGAATGAAGCTTCCGGTGCCGTGATCCAAAACTTCGAAGAAGGAGATGTGCTCTATCAAGTAAACGGAAAAAACGTGTATTCCGTCATAGATACGAATGTTTCTTCTTTGCTTTCGAAAAGCGGAGAAGAAGCGACGGTTACCGTTATAAGAAACGGTAAAAAGACGGATATTTCCGTTTATAAGGGTGATTTTGTATCCAAGGTAAAAGACGAGAACGGAGAAGAAAAATCGGAAACCTATTACGGGTTCGGTATCAACATCGGATACGATTATTATCGAATGAACGTGTGGGAAGCTTTTCTCAGAAGTTTTGTTTTCATCGGGCAACTCGTCGTTTTAACTTTCAAAACGATCGGTGGTTTGTTTACGGGTGCGGTCGGATTAAAAGGCTCCGTCGGAGGGACGGTAACGAGCGTTGCCGCGATGGGAAAAGTAACGATGACTCTCGGATTCCGCGGCGTCCTTTTGATGTTTGGTATCATGAGCGCGAGCGTAGCGCTAATGAACGCGCTTCCGTTTCCCGCTCTCGACGGGGCGCACGTTGTGTTCGTGTTGATCGAATGGATATTCGGGAAGCCGATCAATCGCAAAGTCGAAGCGATCATTCATACGGTCGGGATCATTATTCTCTTTGCTTTTGCGATCCTATGCGATATACTGAACTTGGGAACGATCGCGAATTTGTTTTAGCGTATGACGAAAAGTGTAAAGGTAAGAAACGTTTATATCGGCGGGGAAGCGCCGGTGTCCGTTCAATCCATGACGAACACAAAGACTTCGAATGCGGACGAAACTCTCGCCCAAATCTCCGCATTGCATAATGCCGGTGCCGATATCGTTCGTTTGAGCGTAAACGACGAAGCGGCCGCCAAAGCGATTTCCGTTATTCGTTCGAAAACCGACGTTCCTCTCGTTGCGGATATTCATTTTGATTACAAACTCGCGATCGCGGCTATTGAAAACGGCGTGGACAAAGTTCGGATCAATCCCTCGAACATCGGATCGGAAAAAGCTGTTCGTGCTGTCGTGGACGCCGCAAAAGCGCATTCGATCCCCATTCGCGTAGGCGTAAACGGCGGATCGCTCGAAAAAGAATTGACGAACGCATATGGTTACGGTGCGAAGGCTCTTGCGGAGAGCGCATTGAATAACGTCAAATTACTTGAAAAATTCGGGTTTTACGATATCGTGATCTCAGCAAAATGTTCTTCCGTTCAAATGAACGTGGAAGCGTATCGTTTGATCCGTAAGGCGAGCGATTATCCTTTACACGTCGGTGTAACCGAAGCGGGTGGCGGCGAAATCGCGCTTGCAAAATCGTATGCCGGGATCGGCGCGCTTTTACTGGATGGGATCGGAGAAACGATCCGTGTTTCTTTGACGGGTGACCCGGTAAACGAAGTTTATGCTGCGGACAACCTTTTGAAAGCGATCGGAAAAAGAAAAAATTTCGTAAACGTTATTTCCTGCCCGACTTGCGCCAGAACCGAAATCGACGTTCTTTCTCTTTCCGAAAGGATCAAAGAGCTTACGAAATCCATTACGAAGCCTTACACGGTCGCGGTGATGGGGTGCGTCGTAAACGGAGTGGGGGAAGGCGCGCACGCAGACGTCGGAGTTGCCGGCGGAAAAGAAAAATCGGCGATCATTAAAGGCGGAAAAATTCTCCAAATCGTTCCGAACGAACGTATCTTGGACGTTTTGATGCGTTTTATCGAGGAGGATTGCCGTGACTGACATTTTGACGCTTCTTTCTAATGAGTTTGACGGCAAATATTCTTATTTGCGCCTCGGAAAAGTCGATATTTCGCCTTCGGATAAACGTGCGAATATCGTATTTTTAATGCCGGAGGACGTATTTGATTATTCCTTCAATTCAAAGGACGTGGAATGTATCAAAGAAACGGTAAAAAAGGCTCTGGGCGGGGCTTACTCCGTTTATTGTAAATTTGAAAAAATCATTGTAACGGAAGAGAATTTCAAGTCTTCGTTTATCGAATTTATGGAGAAATTTTTTCCGTTGATCAGTGCAAACACGGATTTTTCGCGCGTCAAGGTCAGGATAGAAGACAAATTATACGTAGATTTTCCGATCGCCGAAAATTTGCACCGATACATGGAAACGGTCTCTTTTGAAAATCGGTTGAAATCTTTCATTTCGGAAAAATTCGCTTTTGAATCGGAGATCACCTTTAACATCGTCGCGGACGACGATCTTGAAATCAAAAACGAAACCGTCGCTCGCCAGCGATACGGAAGAACCGTTCAAGTTACGAACAAAAAGAGCATTTTCGGAAAGGAGAGCGAGCTTTTGTCTCCCGCGGTACATATCGCAACGCTCAAAGGAGAAGGGCAAGACGTAGTTTGTTGCGGAAAAGTGTCTTTCTTAAAGTATTACACGCGAGACGAAAGTAAACGTGTGGAGGGTAAACGCTTTTATACGCATTATTATACGTTCAGTATCAGCGATACGACGGGTTTTCTCAACGTCTTTGTAAATATAGACGGGGAAATCCCTCTTTTGCAAAATGGGGTGGACGTTGTTTGTCGAGGCAGAGTAAACAGTCGTGATGATAAATCTTCATTCAGTATGTATGCGCGCTCGATCGCGCTTTGTACCGTACCTTATGCGTTGATCCACGAACAAACGAAACCGTTATCGCCCCCTGAACATTATACGGTTTTGGAGCCGAAACAGTATGAGGAAGAGATATACAGTCAAATTCGATTCGATATGGGTGATCCGATCCAAAAGAGCGCGTCACCTTCCGTTGCTCCGACCGTAACCGTTGCGATCAGAGCCATCAAAACCGAACGAGCTTTCGTCCCTTACGAGATCGCAATGGTGTCATTGGAAGGGTCGAAGATCCGCGAATACGTTCATTCCTATTTGAAAGTCGCCTTTACCGAAAAAAGCGATAGGGCGGCTTTTGCAAATGAGAAAGGGTATGCTTCTCCTCGTCTTTCCACGATCATTCCCGATCTTATTAAGTTTGCTTCCGGAAAAATTCTCGTTGCCGTTAATCCTCAGTTCGTATTGGATCTTCTGAATCAAACCGCAAAACCTCTTCGTTATTTGTTTGACAATGAATCTCGATCGGTTTCGTCTTATTCCGCAAACGGCGACGAAGCGCGAAAGGAGAGCGCGCTCGAAGAGGCGATCAATATTGCAAAAGGCATTCTTTCTTCCGAGAATTAGGCGGCAAAAGTCAAAGCCGAAAAAAGTGAATAAATCGCTTGTATAAAAGTATTCTCTATGTTATAATAATATGCGTAAAGGTGCTTTTTTCGTAAAAGTGGGCTTGATCGGCTCACTTTTTAATTTAGATGGCACTTTTTCGGAGGAATATGTCCGTTAAAGAAAGCGTTTCGGAACTCGTTGAACCGATTTTAACTTCTCTCGGATACGAGCTTGTTGAAGTTACTTACAAAAAGCAGCACGACAGTATGCACTTGACCGTTTTTATCGATACCGATAAACCGGGCGGCATCAGTTTGGACGATACGGAGATCGTAGCAAACGCGATCGATCAACCGATCGATGAATTGGATCCGACAGCGGGTGCACCTTACGTTTTGAACGTTTCTTCTCCCGGACTTGACCGCCCTTTGAAATCCGAAAAGGATTATCAAAGAAAGATCGGAACGGAGATCGAAGTATCGCTTTATGCCCCGATCAAAGGCTTGAAAAGGCATGTGGGCGTGCTTAAAAAATACAATGACGGAAAAATATCGCTGGAAGAAAAAGAAGGCGATTTGGAAATATCAATTAAAGATATTGCGGTGGCGAAGCCCTATATCACATTTTAGGAGGAAATATGATCAATAAAGATTTTTTTGCGGCGCTCGACGAGCTTGAAAAGGAAAAAAGAATCGATAAACAAGAGTTTATCGCCTCTCTTGAGGCAGGACTCAGCTCTGCTTATAAGAAAGAGTACGGAGATAGTGCCGCCATTGAGGTAAAACTGACTCCCGAACAAAATAAAATCAGAGTTTTTGCTTATCGCACGATCGTGGACGAAGTAACGGACGAAGAAAAAGAAATTTCTCTCGAAGAGGCGAAAAAGATCAAACCCAGCTATAAAATAGGCGATACGATATCTCAAGAGATCACGCCTAAAAATTTTTCCCGTATCGCGGCGCAAACCGCGAGGCAGGTTATCGTACAAAGATTAACGGACATCAAGAAAGATCAAATTTTTGACGAAATGAGCCAAAAAGAAGGCGAGATCGTAAACGCGATCGTCAGACGCGTGGAGCCGTCCAGCGTTTATGTGGAGATCCTTCCCACGCAAATGGAAGGCATTATGCCCGTTTCCGAGCAGATTCGTTTTGAAAGATATAACGTGGGCGATATGATCAAAGTTCTCGTTCGTCGCCTTACGACGAATACCCGTTCGCCGCAAGTCATCGTTTCTCGCGCGCATCCCGATTTTGTTCGCCGCTTGTTCGAAATGGACGTTCCCGAGGTTAAAAGCGGGCTTGTCACGATCAAACGTATCGTTCGCGAAGCCGGTTTCCGTACGAAGATCGCCGTTTATTCCGAAGATCCGAACGTGGACGCCGTAGGCGCTTGTATCGGACCGAAAGGCAGCAGGATCAACGTCATCGTTCAAGAACTGAATGGCGAAAGGATCGACGTAATCAATTGGTGCGCGGATCCCTTGGAATTTATTGCGCGCGCTATCAGCCCGGCAAAAGCCGTGCAGGTCCACGTAAACGACGACGAGCATTCCGCAAGAGTCATCGTAAACGACAGCATGCTTTCTCTTGCCATCGGAAGAGAAGGTCAAAACGCTCGACTCGCCGCGAAGCTGACGGAATGGAAAATCGACGTAAAACCGTATTCTTCTATTTTGGAAGGAATGGAGAATTCGGAGGAATAATATGAAAACGTCTCCCAAGCGTATGTGCGTTTCCTGCCGCGGTCTTTTCGATAAGAAAGATCTGATTCGATTTGTTAGAACGCCCGAAGGCGATATCGTACTCGATCGAACGGGGAAAAGGTCGGGAAGAGGCGCTTACGTTTGCGATAATCCCGATTGCGTTAAAAAATGCGCTAAGTCAAAAATGCTGAACAAAACGTTTAAGATGTTTATATCCGAAGACGTTTACGCAGGATTGATCGCCGATTATGACGCCGGAAAACAATAAATTATTTTCCTATATCGGGTTTTCGTATCGATCGGGAAAGATTGTGATCGGTTACGAAAAAGTTATTGAAACAAGGTCGAAGATCAAATTGATCCTTATTTCATCCGATCTTGGAAGAAGCTCGATGTCCAAGATACGAGCTTATGCTGAAATATCTAGAGTCCCCGTCGCTACGTTGCCGAATAATCTGCTTTCTGAATTGCTCGGGGGAAGAAAAATCAAATGCATCGGTCTCACGGACTTGAATCTCGCAGCCGCTGCTCGAAACGAATTAAACAAACTATCGGAGGTAGTTATCGATGAGTGAAACGAATAAAGAAGCCTTGGGCAATATTAACGCTCTTACCGAGCTCGATAAAACAAGGTTTCGCGCCCTTACTTCGGAAATAAAGGACGCCCGTAGGCGCGCCGAAGATCTTTTGAACGCGATCAATGAAATCAGAGAGAATTTCATCGAAGCTGAATTGAAGAGGGAAGAGCAGCGCTTAATCGAGGAAGAAGAAAACACGGACGTTTCCGCCGAAATCGAAATGCAATCGGAATCGGTAGAAGAAGTAAAAGAAGATTTGATCCCGGAAATTCAGGCGAATAGCCATATTGCGGAAGAACCGATCGAATCTCCCCAAGAACCTTCGAAAGAACCTGAAATTGAAAAGAAAGAAGAACCTGTTAAAGAAGAAATCGCACCCGAGGCGCCGAAAGCTCCCGAGCGCAATCCATTACGCCCGGACGTTCCCGAACCGCGCAAATTTAAGCCGATCGTTTATATCCCCGAAAGCGAAAGAGGGATCGGTAGGAATGCGCAAAGGCCCGCTTACGGCGGTCAGCGTCCTTATGGAGCAAATAACGGATCGAACTTTTTCGGAGGCGGATTCGGTGGCTTTTCGGATAAGGATAAGCCGGCATTTCCCGCGCCGCAAAACGGAAGAGGAAAAGGCGGTAAAAAACCGTTTGAGAAAAACAATACTTCATATGAAGACAAAAAATCGGGTAATAAACGCAGCATTTTAAGACGCGAACTCGAAAACGGCGCTGAAATTGACGATAGCGAGATCGCAAGGCGTTTTAAGAGCAAAAAATACCAAAAACAAGCACCCGTCGTGACGCAGGCGCCGATCGAAAAAGCGGTTATTAACGTGGATCCCGTGCCTATCAAACTTCTTTCCGAAAAGATCGGAAAGCCGATCGCGGATATTATGCGTAAGCTTGTTCTCGAAGGCATTATGAAAACGATCAACGACTCGATAAGCTATGACGTCGCGGAACTCGTTGCGGCAAACTACGGCATCGAGCTTGAACTCAAAGCGGATAAGACTGCGGAAGATAAGCTCGAAGAATTGATCTCGACGGAAGATGAAGAAGGCGAAGATACCGAAAAACGCGCGCCGATCATTACGATCATGGGACACGTTGACCACGGTAAAACTTCTCTTCTCGATTATATTCGTAATTCGCATATCGCGGAAAAAGAAGCTGGCGGAATTACGCAGCATATCGGAGCTTATACCATCGAGAATAAGGGTGAAATGCTTACCTTTATAGATACCCCGGGCCACGAAGCGTTTACTTCGATGCGTGCGCGCGGTGCAATGGTTACGGATATTGCGATCATCGTTGTCGCTGCGGACGACGGAATCATGCCGCAAACGGTGGAAGCGATCAATCACGCGAAAGCCGCAAACGTTCCGATTATCGTTGCGATCAACAAAATCGATAAACCGGGTGCGGATATTGAAAAAGTAAAAGTTGAACTTTCTTCGAACGGACTTGTGATCGAAGAATGGGGTGGCGACGTTATTTGCTGTCCCGTTTCCGCGAAAACGGGCGCCGGAGTTGACGCACTTTTGGACAATATATTGCTTGTTGCGGAAGTGAACAATTTGAGAGCGAACAGGAAAAAGAGCGCGAGAGGTACGATCATTGAAGCGAGACTCGACAAGGGCTCAGGTCCGATCGCTACGGTTCTTGTTCAGAACGGAACGTTAAAAGTCGGAGACTTTATGGTTGCCGGTTCCGTTTGCGGAAGGGTTAAATCTATGATCAACGACAAATCCAAGCTTGTCAAAGCGGCGGGTCCCTCGACTCCGGTTTCCGTTCTCGGATTTGACGAAGTTCCGTCCGCGGGTGATAAAATGCTCGTTGTTTCGGATGAAAAACTCGCTCGCCGAATTGCGGAAGAACGTAAGATCAAAGACAGAGCGGAGGAGGACGCTTCCAATAAACCCAATTTGGAAGATTTGTTCGCTCAAATCAGCGAAGGCAAGCTGAAAGAGCTGAATTTGATCGTAAAAGCGGACGTGCAAGGATCTGTCGAAGCGCTTGTTCAGGAACTGTTAAAGCTCAGCAACGATGAAGTCAAAGTGAAAGTGGTACATCGCGGCGTTGGCGCGATTACGGAATCTGACGTTGTTCTCGCAAGCACTTCTTCGGCGATCATTATCGGATTTAACGTTCGCCCGGACGCGAATTCTAAGGCGGCTGCCGCAAAATACGGCGTTGATATTCGCAATTATAGGATCATTTACGACGTCATCAACGATATTACGCTCGCCTTAAAAGGTATGCTTGCGCCGAAATTTCAAGAGACGATCCTCGGTAGGGCGGAAGTTCGCGATACCTTCAAAATCAGCGGCGTAGGAACGATCGCAGGTTGCCGCGTCGTTGAGGGTAAACTTGAAAAGAACGCGAGCTTAAGACTTCTTCGCGATAACGTTGTTATTACGGAAAACAAAGTTTCTTCCTTAAAGAGATTGAAGGATGACGTTAAAGAAGTGCTTTCCGGATTTGAATGCGGCGTCGGAATCGAGAATTACAACGATATTAAAGTCGGCGACGTTATCGAATGTTTCGTTATGGAGGAGATCACCGACTGATGAATATCGAGCGCATCAATTCCGAGCTATTGAAACAGTTATCTCGGATCCTTCAATACGAACTGAATGATCCGAGAATCTGCGGAATGCTTACCGTAATGGAAGTTCAAACCAGCGACGATCTTTCGCACGCACGCGTTTTTATCAGTTACTTCGGTGACCCATCGAAGGAGGAACAGACGTTCGAAGCCTTGAACGGCTGTACGGGACATATTCGCAACTTATTAAAGCAACGCGTAAAGATGAGAATCGTTCCTTATCTTCGAATTATTAAAGACGAATCGTTGAATAATGCGATCGATTTGACTGAAAAAATCAATCGGGCTATGGAAAGCACGAGAGAAAATGAAAGCAAAGGATACGGTGAAGAAAATGGGAATGACGGAAGCAATTCAGACAATTAAAAGTGCGAAAACAATCGCGCTTTTTTGTCATATAAACCCTGATTGCGATACGATTTGTTCCGCACTTGCTCTGAAACTATCTTTGGATAAACTCGGAAAGACCGTACACGTTTTCTGTGACGGAGAAATGAAAAACGGCGTTGATCGCGTTTTCAAATCGGAACTTGTAAACAGGGATAGATCCATCGATCGATACGATCTTTGCGCCGCGATCGATTGCGGGGATCGAAATCGGGTAGGCTCTTATTACTCGCTTTTTAAGAATGGTTTTACTACGCTTTGTATCGATCACCATAAACAAACGGATAATTTTGCGAAGGTAAATTACGTTGAATCTTTTGCCGGTGCAACGGCGGAATTGATCTATTCATTGATCGTGAAGATAGACGCCTCGCTGATAGACTCTCATATCGCAACGCTTTTATATACCGCGCTCGTAACGGACACGGGTAATTTCAGCTTTTCGAATACGGGCGAACGGACGCTTCGGATCGCTTCCGAACTGTTGCGTTTCGGAGTTAATAATTCCGATATTTCTTACGTTTTTTATAAAGAGATCCGACTTCCCGTTTTTAAGCTGAAAGCGCGGGCGATCGGTAAAGCTCAGTTTTTTGAAAACGATAAGATCGGTGTGATAACTTTCGAAAAAGAAGATTTTGAAGCAACGGGAACGACTTCCGCGGATTCCTCGAATATCGTAAACGAATTGATCAACATTTCCGGAGTGGAGATTGCCGTTTCCATAACGGAAGTTAAACCGCATTCTTATAAACTCAGCGTTCGAACGGGGAAGAAAGCGGACGCAAGCGAGATCGCAGGTGCTTTCGGAGGCGGTGGTCATAAAAACGCAGCGGGTTTTATGATGAACGGGTTTCTCGGCAACGTGATAGACGACGTTTTGAAAGTTTGTAAAGATAATCTATGAACGGCTTTTATAACCTCCTGAAACCGGAAGGTATTTCAAGCAGCCATCTCGTGGTTCGTTTGCGTGGAATGCTTCGTAATAAGACGGGCGTCAAGATGAAAGTAGGGCATTTGGGAACGTTAGACCCGCTTGCATCCGGTCTTCTCGGCGTTGCCGTCGGTTCGGCAACGAAGTTGTTTGATTATTTTTTGCAAAAAACGAAAACGTACGAAGCGATCGTTGTATTAGGAGAACAAACCGACACTCTTGATCGAGCCGGAAAAATCGTAAGCACGAAGGCGTATCTCGGTGTTTCCGAAGCCGAATTCATAGACGCGTCGAAGGCGTTTATAG
>OCTW013400065.1_pt1 | contig 13268 bp, 8 predicted proteins | sample 1539671 | NCBI WGS metagenome assembly OCTW01 (sample SAMN02144230, study PRJEB22623) | gut metagenome | biome: sheep rumen | host: Ovis aries | place: New Zealand | reverse complement strand
GAACGATACAAATCTTTCTTTTCTTTCATCTTTTTGAATAATAAAGGTGTCAACCTTATCTACAAAAAGACATATGTACTAGGACTCCCAGTTTTATGTACTAGGACTCCCAGTTTTACGTATTAAGACTCTTCGTTTTAATACCTATAGCCAACAATGAAAAGGACTCTGGCTATGCGGAATTATTTAGTTACGCGGAACCAATCGACGTCAATCCATCCACGATCCACCTTCACCTCCGGCTCTATCGACAGGAAACCCATCTTGGCTCCTATCCACTTACCCTCACGCATCTGGAACTCATCACCGCACTTCTGGAACTTCTTACCATCCATACTATAGAAGAAGGTCACCTTGCCACCGGCTTTCACCTGCATGCGCAGATAGATATCCTCATAGATGGCAGCTTTATACTTTACCTGATCCTTGGCTGTGGGTGCCAACGAAGTGATTGTCTTGAAGGATTCCTTACCACCACGGTCGGCATCCTTGCAGAAGAGTTGCTGCAACTCAAAGCCATCACCCACACGGCGAACCACCAAACCACTGTAGTTCATACCCATCATCAGCAGTCCGGCATACTGGCCCTCAGCCTTGGATGCCACACGCACCTTGGCCGTGGCAGTAAAGACATCGGCCGGCGTCTTCTGCAACAGCAGATTGGGAACACCCCAAAGACTGTGCTTCGTCTCTTCAGAACGCGCATAGTTGAAGATGCGCATAAAGCCATCGGGAGTCGTCATACCCCACTCCTCATCATAGTTGGCATGCCATGCCCACTGCTTACCCAACATCGGAGAGTTAAACTCATCACTCTCGGCAGGGTTCATGATCGTCTTGGAACCTGACTTCGGTTTGGTGTATTTAGCAACGGGATCACCACAGCCATCACCATCCTTGTCTACTCCGATCACCGGCCAACCGTCTACCCACTTCATGGGGTTCAGGTGAACGACACGTCCGTAACATCCCTTATCCTGGAAATTCATGAACCAGTCTTCACCATATGGAGTATGTACCCAACCACCCTGGTGGGGACCGTTGATATTAGACTTGCCCTTAGCCATCACCGTGCGATATTCATACGGTCCGTAGATGTTCTTACTGCGGGCAGCCATCTGCCATCCCTCTTCTACACCACCTGCGGGCCACATGATATAATAGTACCCGTTATACTTATAGAATTTGGGGCCCTCACTGGTATAGTTGCCATTCTGATTGCCATCAAAGACAATCACGGGGTTACCGATGGCTCGTGTACCATCAGCCGACAGTTCTCTGACCATCAACACTGAGTTGATGTGCTTTCTACTGGCGGCATAGGCATTGACGAGATAACAGCGGCCGTCTTCATCCCACAACGGACAACTGTCGATCAGTCCTTTCCCGGGAACAACGAGCACGGGGTCATCCCAACGGCCTGCAGGATCCTTCGTCTTGACCATATAGATACCATGGTCGGGGTCTCCCCAGCAGATATAAAACTCACCCTTGTGATAACGGATACTGGGTGCCCATACGCCCTCTCCGTGACGCGGAGTCTTGAAATGAGCCTCCATCTGCTTGTCACCACCATAGAGCGACTGCAGGGCATAACCGATAATCTCCCAGTTGACCAGGTCTTTAGAATGCAGAATGGGTAATCCGGGCACGCAGTTGAAGGTGCTGGCGGTGAGATAATAGTCATCTCCCACCACACAAATGTCAGGGTCACTATAGTCGGCGTTCAACACCGGATTGGTGTAAGTGCCGTTACCGTTATCGGGGCACCATACCTGCGACTTATACTGAGCCGACATCATCAGGGGTACCGACAGGAATAAAAGAGTCAATAGTTTTTTCATTTTGCAATTATAATGTTTTATTAATTCGAAATTACGAGATTACGAAATAATGACTTACACTGTTAATACGAAATTATTCTCTATATTACTCATTTTTAATTGGTAATTGACATCATAGACGATGCTCATCAGTTGTTTTACATCCGTGGCCTGATGGGGGATCGACAGAGCCACATGCCCCATGGTGCGCCGCAAGTTAATCTCCACACAAGGGTGCAGCAGGAATCCCTCCTGACGGTCGCTCGTCACGATCATCATATCAACGCCAAAGACCCCTGCATATCTTCCTCCGAAAAGACGAGAGAAATAGTCGGTTGCCCTATGGATGACCGTATCCAGCAGTTCTGCCGAAACGTACTTCTCCAGCATCTCCCGTTTCTCCTCCTCTGTGGCGATCAGGTTACCGGTATATGCCCCATTGCGCGTCTCAAAGAGAGACAGTCCGAGATAGTTGACTACTCCGTCTGCCGACACCTCGAACTCCATGCCGAAATCCTTCACCTTATTATAATAAGGCTCCACCATCACCCCACCCTGCGTGTGGATGACGTTACGGATGAATCCTGTGACAGAAGGAGTGAACTGACCGTCGATATAGCGCACGCCACGGCCACTGCTACTCCAAGGCGCCTTGATTACCATCCTCGGCATCTGCCGTAACAGCTCCTTCACTCTCTCCTCTGTAGTGACATAGACACTCTCACCACAAGTCTTGTGCTCCTGTCCTGCCCGTAGGAAAGACAGCGCCTCGGTAGTCTGTACTCTACTCGACAGCATTCTTATCTGCTGCAGTTCTTGATCATTGGGAAGCAGGTTCTCAGGAACCCCTTGTTCTTGGAGCATGGTCTTCAGGGTGATATCCCATCCCCAAGGACAGATATCGTCAAAACGCAGATTACGCAGCTGCTCTTTGTTGAGAAAGAGAATCTCCAGTTTCTTCTTATGGAAATATTTGGTGGCAGCCTTCACGGCATAGGGTATATCATCCACTAATACGGCATCTCCATCAGCTGCCCACAGGGTCGGTATCCACCCCAGGTTCATTCGCAGTTCCTGGGCCGCATGAGGAACCGTAAGATGCTTCCTGTGGTAGGCTAACGCAATGTCGTGTTCGGGGTTAAAAATATGTAGTTTCATGAATGATTTTTCAATATTTCTTTCTTTTCTTTGCAAAAATAATAAAAAAAATCGAGAAATCGCAAACTCTACTTTGCAATTCGAGAAATTATAGCTATATTTGCAAAATTAAATAAACAGATCGAAAATTCATGGAGGCTTTTTTCCGTACACACTCCTACTTAATTGAGCATACCAACGCACCTGTCAGGCGACAGTTGATGGATGAAATCAACTGGGATGACCGTATGATTGGTATCAAGGGTACACGTGGTGTGGGGAAGACTACCTTCTTATTGCAATATGCCAAGGAGCATTTCGATATCTACGATCGTAAGTGCCTCTATGTGAACATGAACAACTTCTATTTCCAGGGCCGCGGCATTGCCGATTTTGCAGGGAAATTCTACAAGCAGGGAGGTAAGGTGCTGCTCATCGACCAGGTATTCAAGGAGCCCGCATGGAGCAAGGAGTTGCGCAAGTGTTACGATCTGTACCCCGGATTGAAGATTGTCTTCACCGGTTCGAGTGTGATGCGACTGAAGGAGGAGAATCCTGAGTTGAACAATATCGTGAAGAGTTATAACCTGCGCGGTTTCTCTTTCAGGGAGTTCCTCAACCTACAGACAGGCAACAGTTTCAGATCGTACACCCTTGAGGAGATACTCAACAACCACGAGCAGATCGTGCGGACCATCCTGCCGAAGGTTTCTCCGCTGCAGTATTTCCAGGATTATATCCACCACGGGTTCTACCCCTTCTTCCTGGAGCACCGCAACTTCTCGGAGAATCTGCTCAAGACGATGAACATGAATACAGAGGTGGATATCCTGCTGATCAAGCAGATAGAGCTGAAATATCTGACGAAGATCAAGAAACTGTTCTACCAACTGGCGGTCAACGGCCCCAAAGCACCGAACATATCACAGTTGGCTAATGACATCGAGACCAGTCGTGCCACGGTGATGAACTACATCAAATACCTGGCAGACGCCCGTCTGATCAATATCATCTACCCCCTGGGGGAAGAGTTCCCTAAGAAGCCGAGCAAGGTGATGCTTCACAATACCAACCTGATCTATGCCATCTACCCCATTGACATCAATCGTCAAGATGTGATGGAGACATTCTTCGTGAATAGTCTGTGGAAGGATCATAAGGTAAACCAGACGGTAAGAGACAATGTCTATCTGGTAGACGGGGAAAAGAGATTCAGGATTGTGGATGCCCTAATGACCAAGAACATCCGATTCCAGCCAGGCACGATCTATGCCCGCTATAACACAGAGATAGGCAATGGCAATCAGATACCGCTCTGGCTGTTGGGATTCCTATATTAAGAAGGTATTTAGACGAAATATAATAATACATTAACATTAATATTTTATTTAAAATGGCAAAAGAAAAAAAGTTTATTACATGTGATGGAAACGAAGCCGCTGCGCATATCTCGTATATGTTCAGTGAGGTTGCCGCTATCTATCCCATTACCCCATCATCACCTATGGCTGAGCACGTAGATGAGTGGGCTGCAAGAGGTAGAAAGAATCTTTTCGGGCAAACTGTCAGCGTAACAGAAATGCAGTCAGAGGCTGGTGCAGCAGGTGCTGTACACGGTTCTCTTCAGGCAGGTGCCCTGACAACAACGTTTACCGCTTCTCAGGGTTTGTTGCTGATGATTCCCAATATGTACAAGATCGCAGGTGAGTTGTTACCCTGTGTATTCGATGTATCTGCACGTACACTGGCTTCCCACTCTCTTTGTATCTTCGGTGATCACCAAGACGTGATGGCTTGCCGCCAGACCGGTTTCGCTATGTTGTGCGAGGGATCAGTACAGGAAGTGATGGATATGACAGCCGTTGCTCACTTGGCTTCTCTGAAGACTTGTGTTCCTTTCATCAATTTCTTCGATGGTTTCCGTACATCACACGAGTATCATAAGATCGAGCGTTTAGACAATGAGGATATCCTGCCACTGGTTGACATGAACGATATCAAGGCATTCCGCGACCGTGCACTCACTCCTGAGCGCCCTGTAACACGTGGTACTGCCGAGAATCCTGAGACATTCTTCACACACCGTGAGGCTTGCAATCCTTATTATGATAAGGTACCCGAGATCGTAGAGAACTACCTCGGTGAGATCAGCAAGATTACCGGTCGTGAGTATCACCTGTTCTCTTACTATGGAGCAGAGGATGCAGACCGCATGATCATCCTGATGGGTTCTGCTACTGATGCAGCCCGTGAGGCTATCGACTACCTGAATGCCAACGGTGAGAAGGTGGGTATGATCAGTGTTCACCTGTATCGTCCATTCTCTGTTAAGCACTTGCTGGCAGCCGTTCCAAAGAGCGTTAAGCGTATCGCTGTGCTCGACCGTACAAAGGAGCCAGGTGCAAACGGAGAGCCATTGTATCTTGACGTGAAGGATGCTTACTATGATGTAGAGGATCGTCCATTGATCGTTGGTGGTCGTTATGGTCTGGGATCTCACGACACCACACCGGCACAGATCATCTCTGTATTCAACAACCTGGCATTGCCACAGCCCAAGAACCACTTCACCATCGGTATCGTTGATGACGTGACATTCACCAGTCTGCCACAGGTAGAGGAGCTTGCCCTCGGTGGTGACGGTATGTTCCAGGCTAAGTTCTTCGGACTGGGTGCCGACGGTACTGTAGGTGCTAACAAGAACTCTGTGAAGATCATTGGTGACAATACCAATAAATACTGCCAGGCATACTTCTCTTACGACTCAAAGAAGTCTGGTGGTTTCACCTGCTCTCACCTGCGTTTCGGTGATACACCAATCCGCTCAACCTACTTGGTAACCACTCCTAACTTCGTAGCATGCCACGTACAGGCTTACCTGCACATGTATGATGTGACACGCGGTCTGCAGAAGAACGGTCAGTTCCTGCTGAACACCATCTTCGATGCTGACGAGCTGGAGAAGTTCATGCCAAACAAGGTAAAGCGCTACTTCGCACAGAACAATATCACTGTATATACCATCAACGCAACTAAGATTGCACAGGAGATCGGTCTGGGTAACCGCACCAACACCATCCTCCAGTCTGCTTTCTTCCGTATCACTGAGGTGATCCCTGTAGAACTGGCTGTTGAGAAGATGAAGGCTGCTGCCCTGAAGTCTTACGGTGCTAAGGGTCAGGATGTGGTTGACAAGAACTATGCCGCTATCGACCGTGGTGGTGAGTACCAGCAGTTGACCGTGAAACCCGAATGGGCTAATCTTCCTGATGATGCTGTTGTTGAGGATGATGCACCTTCATTCGTGAAGGAACTGGTTCGTCCGATCAACGCTCAGGCTGGTGACCTGCTGAAGGTTTCCGACTTCGTTAAGCACAATACCGTTGACGGTTCTTGGAATGCTGGTACAGCCGCTTACGAGAAGCGTGGTGTAGAGGCATTCGTGCCGGTATGGAACAAAGAGAACTGTATCCAGTGTAACCAGTGTGCTTATGTATGTCCTCACGCAGCTATCCGTCCGTTCGTTCTCGACGATAGTGAGTTGGCTGGCTTCGCAGCAGCAGAGGATACTATCACTATGAAGGCTCCTAAAGCCATGGCTGGTATGCACTTCCGTATCGAGACATCTGTTCTCGACTGTCTGGGATGCGGTAACTGTGCCGACATCTGTCCGGGTAACCCGAAACTGGGTAAGGCTCTTACAATGGTTGCCTTCAATCCTGATGCTGAGGATATGAAGCAGGAGGCTAAGAACTGGACATACCTGACGAAGGAAGTGAAGAGTAAGCAGGATCTCGTTGATATCCGCAGCAACGTGAAGAACTCACAGTTCGCTCAGCCACTCTTCGAGTTCTCTGGCGCTTGCTCTGGTTGCGGTGAGACACCGTATGTGAAACTCATCAGCCAGTTGTTCGGTGACCGTCAGCTGATTGCCAACGCTACCGGTTGTTCTTCTATCTACTCTGCTTCTATCCCATCTACTCCTTATACTACCAACGAGAAGGGTCAGGGTCCTGCTTTCGACAACTCACTGTTCGAGGACTTCTGCGAGTTCGGTATGGGTATGGTAATGGGTAACAAGAAGATGAAGGAGCGCGTGGCTAAGTTGCTCGCAGAGGCTTGTGAGAAGTGTGATGTAACTCCTAAATACAAAGCTCTTGCTGAGGAGTGGATCGCCAACCGCGAGGATGCAGACAAGACCAAGGAGATTGCTCCGAAGTTGCGTGCAGAGATTGCTGCATGTGCTGCCAAGGGTTGTGAGATCTGCAAGGAACTGCAGACACTCGACCACTATCTGGTTAAGCGCAGTCAGTGGATCATCGGTGGTGACGGTGCTTCTTACGATATCGGTTACGGTGGTCTCGACCATGTGATCGCTTCTGGTGAAGATGTAAACATCCTCGTTCTCGATACTGAGGTTTACTCTAACACCGGTGGTCAGGCTTCTAAGGCTACTCCTCTGGGTGCTATCGCACAGTTTGCTGCTCAGGGTAAGCGTATCCGCAAGAAGGATCTGGGTATGATCGCTACCACCTATGGTTATGTATATGTTGCACAGATTGCTATGGGTGCTGACCACAACCAGTGTCTCAAGGCTATCCGTGAGGCTGAGGCATGGCACGGACCATCTATCATCATTGCTTATGCTCCATGTATCAACCACGGTCTGAAGGCTAAGGGCGGTATGGGTAAGAGCCAGGCTGAGGAGGCTAAGGCTGTAGAATGCGGCTACTGGCACCTGTGGCGTTACAACCCAGCATTGATCGAAGAGGGTAAGAATCCGTTCTCACTCGACTCTAAGGCTCCACAGTGGGAGAAGTTCCACGACTTCCTCATGGGTGAGGTTCGCTATCTGTCAGTGAAGAAAGCTTATCCTAACGAGGCTGAGGAGCTGTTCGCTGAGGCACAGCGCATGGCTAAGCTGCGCTACCAGAGCTATGTTCGTCAGACTCAGATGAACTGGGCTGCTGAGGAAGAGGCTTAATGGTTTAGGGTTTAGAGTTTAGAGTTTTAAGCTTGGAGCTTTATTCTCTTAACGATAACTATTCATACAGGGGACAGGTCCTGCACAGGTCCTGTCCCCTATTAATTATTCTTAGATGACGACACAATACCTTATTATAATAATAGTCTTAGCCGCCGCTATTGGCTATGCCGCATGGCGCATCTATCTGGCCATACGTCATGCCAACGATCCGTGCTATGGCTGCGAGGGATGTGCATTGAAAGAGTTAAAACAACAATCAAGAGGTAAAAAAACGCCATGTCCCGATAAAAAACAATAGAAAAATTTGGTTAATCGGAAGAAAAGAAGTACCTTTGTGCCCGCAACAAATAACATGGTGCCTTAACAAAGCGGTTATGTGGTGGTCTGCAAAACCATATAGAGCGGTTCGACTCCGCTAGGCACCTCATCAAGAATCCCACAGATTACTTTTATAAGTACCTGTGGGATCTTTGTTAAAAGACTTTTTAGAGACAACGGCAACCGACAAATGACGAAAGATGAACTATTGCTCCGGATACGTGAAGGAGGAAAACTGAGCAATAACGACCAACTGCAATTGGTTGCCTTACTGAGTATTCCGGCCATCATCGCACAACTGTCGAATATCCTCATGAACTATATTGATGCGGCGATGACAGGAACGCTGGGTGCCAATGCCAGTGCCAGCATCGGTTTGGTATCCACCACCCTATGGCTGTTCTGGAGTGTCATCGGCTGTTCCACGACTGGATTCTCTGTGCAAGTGGCACACCGTATCGGTGCAAACGACTTCAAGAGCGCGCGCGATATCTTTCGGCAGTCACTTTCCGCTTCTCTTGTGATCAGTATTATCACGGCACTTATCGGTGTCTCCATCGCCTGGCATCTTCCCGGTTGGTTAGGAGGAGAGGAGGCGATAAGGCATGATGCTACGATCTATTTCCTCATCTTCGTGATCGGTCTGCCCTTCGGTATGATCGACATGCTGGCAAGTGGTATGCTGAGATGTGCCGGAGATATCAAGACACCAAGCATTGCCAATGTGGTGATGTGCATCTTAGATATCTTTTTCAATTTCCTGCTGATCTTCCCTTCACGTACTGTCGACATACTTGATATTCAACTATGGATACCTGGTGCAGGATGGGGCGTTGCCGGGGCTGCCATAGGCACATGTATTGCCGAGGCCCTCGTTGCATTCTGGATATTATGGTATGCCGCCACGAAGAGCAAGGAGCTGGCTATATGGAAAGAGAAAGGTCCTTTCCTCCCTACCCGCGATGTGCTCCGCAACGCCTATTATATCGCTGCTCCCATGTTCTTACAACGAGTGGTGATGAATGTGGCACAAATCGTTTCTACGATTATCGTGGCCCCTTTAGGAGCAGTCGCCATTGCTGCCAATGCTTTTGGTATTACAGCCGAGAGTCTTTGTTACATGCCGGGGTACGGTATCAGTGAGGCTGCAACAACTTTGGTAGGACAAAGTGTTGGTGCCGGCAGATATAAGCTTACCTATCGGTTGGCATGGCTCACCACCATGGTGGGTATCATCGTAATGACCATCATGGGAATCATCATGTGGTTTGGAGCCCCCTGGATGATGAGTATCTTGACACCGGTAGAGGCCGTTCGCGAATTAGGTACAGAATGTCTGCGTATTGAAGCATGGGCAGAACCGATGTTTGCAGCCTCTATTGTTGTTTACGGTGTGTTCCTCGGCACCGGTGATACGATGAAGCCGGCACTGATGAATCTCTTCTCGATGTGGGCCGTACGTATCACATTGGCCGCCGCCCTTGCTCCTTCATTAGGCCTACACGGTGTATGGATAGCCATGGCAATAGAACTGACCTTCCGCGGTATCATCTTCTTAATACGTCTAAGATGGGGACACTGGATCAAGATAAGAAGGAAATAGATCACCATTCATCATTAACTTGTAGAAAGGTATAGCATTTTTTTTTATAGAAAGACCACTCCCTATGATCTGTTGCCCTAAGTGCGGGATTGACTGCGTCGATCCCACCCTGCCACGGGCTGACTCCCTGCGGAATTGCATATCCCGTAGGCTGGCGCCAGCCAGCCTAACAAGAATTAAGGAATAAACTTATGAAAGCAAGCTTTCTTCGTTTATTCCTTAATCCTTGTGACTCCCGCGGGATTCAAACCCACAACCTTCTGATCCGTAGTCAGATGCTCTATTCAGTTGAGCTAGGGAGCCTCTTCCTTAAAAGCGATTGCAAAGGTAGGGTATTTTTTTGTAACCACCAAACTTTTTCACGACTTTTTTCAAAAAAGAATGAAAGTTTTCGGAAATATTGAGTAATGAGGGGAGATTACGGGGCAAGCCAGTAATGAACAATGAGTAGACAGAACACCTACGTAGGACTGTCCCCCACCCTACACATAAAAAAGGGCTTACATGAAAGTTAGCCCTTACCATAAATTCGGAAGGAATTTTATTTGTTCTCGCAATGCTTTGCATCTTTCTCGCAAGCATGGCCCTGCTCGCATTTGCCACATTTTCCTTCGGCTTTCTCACATTGGCCCTCTTTCTTGCAGCACTGTCCTTCTGCCTTATCGCATTGCTTGCCTTGCTCACACTTGCCACACTGGCCTTCTTTCTCACAATGCTTGACATCTTTCTTGTCACACTGCTTGCCTTGCTCACACTTGCCACACTGGCCTTCTTTTTCGCAATGCTTGGCATCTTTCTTATCACACTGCTTGCAGTCCTGTTTGGCTGCCTCTTTCTTGCTGGCCTGATAACCGAACTTTCCGAAAGCCTTCATGATCTTCTCTTCATTGGTCTTATCGGCATCGTACTGAACGGTAACTGCCTGCTCATCGATATTGGTCTCCACGCTCTTGATACCTTTCTCAAAGCGCAGGTTGCCCTTAATCTTGTTCTCACAACTCTCACAGTGCATCTGCGGCATGGTAGTCAGAACAACAGTCTTAATGTCTTTTGCAAAGGTGACGCATGCTACGAGGAGCATCGTCAGCATCATCATACTCTTTTTCATCTTTCTTAAAATTATAAGTTAAACAATTATAGTTTTCCAAAATTAATACGTACGCCAATATAACCCATAGCGCCCTGCACCGGTCCCCATACCATGGTGGCATCGAAGAGATTACTCCAAGGATCATGGGCATTGACAATGGGGTTCTTCTGGCGGAAGCCTGTCAGGTTCTCACCACCGATATAGATGGAGAAATGGCGGAACCAGCGGGTAACCTGCGCGCTGAGTTGCTCATAAGAGTGGAAGCGCTCGGGCCACAGGGCCTGACCATCACCATCGAGTGTAGGTGTAGGTAGACGGCCACCGCCATTGAGTTGTAGCGTGGCATCAAACTGCCATAGACCCAGAGGTGTCTTATATGAGGCGGTGAGCAAACCCTTATAACGGCTGTTGAGAGGTTTTGTCATCGTCTTATGGTCTGGTCCATAGGCGCACTTCACATCATTCAGACGGTAGGCGGCCGTTACGGTCATTCCCTTGAACAATGGATAGGTGGCATCGATCTGGAAGGTGTGGCTATAGCTCTTGCCATTGAGATTATGAATAGAGATAAAATAATTACTCATCTCATAGTCGACAACGGCCTGCTGCTTGAAGTCGGTGTAGTAATAGTCGGTGTTCAACTTCAGGGTATTGCCAAACAGAGGTATGAGCCATGCCATGCTGACACCATAGTTCCAAGCCTCTTCCTGCTGCAGTTGGTTATCTACCGTCAGGATTCTACCGCTGGCCAACAGGTTGCTGTTCTCCGCATAGGCAAAGGGAGTACGGTAACCTTTACCTGCAGATAAGCGGAAGCTTACCAGGTCACTGGGCATGTACTTGACATGCACGCGGGGGGTGACGAAGGTGCCGTAGATATCGCTATGGTCGATACGTACACCGCCCATCAGGATCAAGCGGTTGTCTTTGTTGTAGGTGTACTGCACATAGGCACCCGGGGTGGTCTCCTTCTGGATCAGCGTGGTGTAGGAGATAGGATTGTATACGTAAATATCAGATATTCCTATGTTGTCGTACATACGAGGATCTATATCCTTGATATTCTGGTGCAGGTAGTCGTGATTCAGACTCAGACCGGCAGAGAGGTTGTGCTCCTTGGTGAAATTAGTCTCAAACATCAGTTGGGCATAGGCATTCTTCTGGTTCACATAATAACCCTTATAGCCGTAGCTGCCATCCTGCACGTGCATGGAGGCATTGCTCATCAGGGCGATGTTGGTGCCATGTTCCTTGTTGAGCACGAAGGCATGCTTCATATAGGCCTCATAGCGGTCAGTGGCTATATTGATAAGGTAGGGGTTGTCGGTATGCACATGATGACCGGCCTGACCGCCCTCACGATCTTCCTTCAACAGTGAGATGCCGGCATGGAAGATATAATGATCACCTACACTGCGCCAACGGTTCTGCAGGTTGTACTGACGCACGCTGGGCATGTCGACGAAACCATCTTTATTACGGTCGTGATGCCCCCAGTCGTTCTCAAAATGTGCCAGTATCTCGGTAGCCAGCGGGCCCTTCACGTGTACGTTGGCATCGGCATTGGCCTCGAGCTTACTCATGGTGTTACCATAGAGATTGAAGGTGACGCCCTCGTCATCATCGGGTTTGAGATACTCCACATCGATCTGGCCGGTGATCGACTCATAGCCATTGCGCACAGAGGCACTACCTTTAGACACCTGGATGCTCTTCATCCAGGGGCCTGGCACATAACCTAACGAATAGGGAGCTGCGGCGACACGGAAATTGGGCAGGTTCTCGGTGAGCATCTGCACATACGTACCCGACAGGCCCAATAGTTTAATCTGCTTGGCACCTGTAGCGGCATCACTGTAGTTGACATCCACAGATGGGTTGGTGGTAAAACTCTCACCGAGGTTGCAGCAGGCAGCCTTGAACAGTTCATCCTGTGTGATCACAGCTCCATTCACGGCACCAGCCATGCGACGCGTGGTGGACTTTGAGACGACCGTCACCTCGTTGAGGTCTTTCTCCTTCCATACTCCAGTGGTGTCGTTGCCCTGTGCGAATATCTCATGAGCAATCAGCAGACTGAAAGCTAACAACAAAACATTTCTCATCGTCATATTTATATAATTGTCATTTCTCTATTTTATTGTATTCTCCTTTTATCTTTTTGATCTTCAGCAACAAATCCTTGTAATGCCGCTGACTGATGCCCGAAGTTTGGTCAGCCAACTGACTGACTTTCTGCTCCACCTTGTCAAGATGCTCCAGCACATACAATGTGACATCGGTATTGACAACGGCTGCATTCATCGATGA
>OCTW011618097.1_pt1 | contig 13271 bp, 8 predicted proteins | sample 1539671 | NCBI WGS metagenome assembly OCTW01 (sample SAMN02144230, study PRJEB22623) | gut metagenome | biome: sheep rumen | host: Ovis aries | place: New Zealand | reverse complement strand
TGTTAAGCCTGCCGCTAGCGTTCATCCTGAGCCAGGATCAAACTCTTCATTGTATATTCTTATAATGCTTAGCTTGTTTCCTGACAGCTTTGTTTCCTAAAGAAACTGACGCTCGTTTAAAAAGTTGCTTGCTTGTACTTTCCTTTCAGTCTTTTCAAAGAACTTTCGTTAAAAATCCCGCTCGTGTTCCGAACGGGATTGCAAAGGTACAACCTTTTTTTGAACTGGCAAATTTTTTTTAAGTTTTTTTTAAATTTTTTTACACACCTATATAAATATATAGGGATTGTCACACTTATTCACTATCTTTGAGAAATAAAACAGAAATGTCTATGAATTCCGCAACAGTTCTCTCCTTCTTCAAGGAAATTACGGCTATCCCCCGCGAATCCGGCCATGAAGGCCCCATCACAAAATATCTCCAGGACTTTGCCGCAGCACGCGGCCTAGAGTGCAAGACAGACAAAATCGGCAATGTCCTTATTGTAAAGCCTGCGTCCAAAGGCAAGGAAAACGTGCCCGCACTGGTGCTTCAGGCCCACCAGGACATGGTATGTGAGAAAAACGCCGGTTTTGAGTTCGACTTCCTCAAGGACCCCATCCCTTATGAAATAGAGGACGGCTGGATGATTGCAAAGAACACCACCCTCGGGGCCGATGACGGCATTGGCATAGCCGCATGCCTGGCCCTTCTTGACGAAGACCACTCCATGGGAAAACTGGAATGCCTCTTCACAATATCCGAGGAAACCGGCATGGACGGCGCCTTTGCGCTTGAGCCGGGCTTTTTTGACGGGAAAACCCTCATCAACCTTGATTCCGAAGACGAAGGCCAGCTGTTTGTAGGCTGCGCCGGCGGCATGGACACCACGGCCACCTTCCAGTTCAAGAGAGAACCGCTCCGCAAAGGCTACAAAACCCTTAAAATCCGCGTCTCAGGGGCCCAGGGCGGCCATAGCGGAGACGACATCAACAAGGAAAGGGCCAACGCCCTCCGCCTCCTCGTGCGCTTCCTCTTCACGGAGCTCCAATACGACTTCCAGTTAATCGGCCTGGATGGCGGCAACAAGCCCAACGCAATTTGCCGTGAGGCCGAAGCCATCATCGCGGTTCCTGGAGACGAGGCCGACGAAATGATAGCGGACACCGAGGCCTTCTCAAAGCTTCTTGAGGCCGAATTCGCCACCTCGGATCCCGGCGTAAGGGCCACCGCAGAGCCTGCTTCGGCCACGGAAAAGCCCATTGAGGAAGGAGATGCCGCCAATATCATCGCCACCCTCCTTGCATGCCCCCACGGCGTGGAGAAGATGTCCCCGGACATCCCCGGCCTTGTGGAGACATCCTCAAACCTTGCCGCAGCCCACATAGAGGGAGACACCCTCAAGGTCATTACCAGCCAGCGCAGTTCCGTGGTTTCGGAGCTCCATGCCATGGCCGAACGCGTAGAGGCCGCCTTCTTCCTGGGCTCCTTTGACGTAGAGCACCACGGCGAATACCCCGGCTGGAAGCCCAATCTCAAATCCAACATCCTGGAGGTTTCCCTGGAAAGCTACCGCAGGCTCTTCGGCCATGATCCTGAAGTGAAGGCCATCCACGCAGGGCTTGAGTGCGGCCTATTCCTGGAAAAGTTCCCGGACCTTGACATGATTTCCTTCGGCCCCACCCTTCGCGGCGTGCATGCCCCCGGAGAGAAGCTGGAGCTTGCCTCCCTTGATAAGTTTGTTGCGCATCTTCAGGACGTGGTAGAAAATTTTAAATAGATTGAGATTTCTCGACTTCGCTCGAAATGACAAAGATACTCATAGCACCATCAATGCTGGCCGCAGACTTTCTCCATCTTGACTCGGAGGTGGAGAAAGTAAACGCCTATGCCGACATCTTCCATCTGGATATAATGGACGGGACTTTTGTGCCGAACATTTCCTTCGGCTTTCCCGTTGTGGAGGCAATTGCAAAAAAGGCCCGGAAACCCATGGACGTCCACCTCATGATAGTGAACCCTGAGAAATACGTGGAGCGCTTTGCAAAAGCGGGGGCCGCAATGATAAGTTTCCACTTTGAGGCCGCCCGGGAGAAAAGTGAGGAAGTAATTGAGCTTATTCATTCCCATGGCGTCAAGGCAGGCATCGTTATTAACCCCGACTGCCCCGTCCAGGCAATCTTCCCCTACCTTCCCATGGTGGATTTTGTGCTCATAATGAGCGTCTTTGCGGGTTTCGGCGGCCAGAAATTCATTCCGGAGTCCCTTGAGCGCATAGCCGCCGTAAAGGCCGAACTCCGCCGCATAGGAAGGCCGGAGGTCCCCATTGAAGTGGACGGCGGAATAGGCCCCGCCAACGCCGCATCCATAGTGGAGGCCGGCGCATCCATCCTTGTTGCAGGAAGCGCAGTCTTCAAGGCCGAAGATCCTTCGGCCGCAATTGAAAAGATGAGGGGGTAGGTTATTCTACCGGTACAACCACCATGCTTTCAATGTCCTCCACCCACTGACGGAACTGTTTGTCCGTTTGGATAAGGTCCTGGACAGTGCTGCAGGCGTGCACCACGGTTGCGTGGTCCTTGCCGCCAAGCTCTGCGCCGATTGTGGAGAGCGAGCAGTTGGGGATGAGGTTGCGGCACTCGTACATGGCAATCTGGCGGGCCTGGACAATCTGACGCTTGCGCGTGGGAGCCACCAACTGTTCACGGGTAATGTTGAAGTACTCGCAGACGGTCTTGAGGATAGTGTCCGGGGTAAGTCCCTGAGGCTCCTCCCCTACTATGTTTCCGGTAACGGTGCGGGCAAGGTCCAGGGAGATGTCGCTGTGACCAAGCGTGGCGTATGCAACCAGCGATGTAAGGGTTCCTTCAAGCTCGCGGAAATTGGTCTTGATGCGGGACGCCAGGTATGTGAGAACTTCTTCGTCCAGGGCAACGCCTTCACGCATGGAGCGGGAGCGCAGCATTTCCACGCGGGTGTTGTAGTCCGGGCGTGAAAGCTCTACGGAAAGGCCCCATTTGAAACGAGACAGGAGGCGCTCCTCAAAGTTCTGGAGGTCTGCGGGCGCGCGGTCACTGGTGAAGATGAGCTGCTTGCCGTTGCCGTGAAGGTGGTTGAACACGTTGAAGAAACTGTTCTGGGCACCGGGAGTTGCAAGGTCCTGGATATCGTCTACAATAAGGACGTCTATCCTTTGATAGAAGGCAATGAAATCCACAATGCGGTTGCCTTTGACGGCATCCATGTACTGGGTCTTGAATTCATTGCCGGTGACATACAGCACAACTTGGTCCGGGAAGTTCTTCTTGATGTCAATACCCACCGCCTGGGCGATGTGGGTTTTCCCAAGCCCGGGGCCTCCAAAGAGGAACAGCGGGTTGAAAGGAGTTTTTCCGGGAGCCTTGGCAATGCTTTCTCCGGCGCTCACGCCCATCTTGTTGCAGTCTCCTTCCACAAGGTTGGAGAAGCAGTAGGTGGGATTGAGGCGGGAGTTGATGGTGACGCGCTTGATTCCGGGGAATACAAACGGGCCGGGATTTCCTGCGGGCTGATACGTGGGTACGGACACAGGATTGTTTGCGGGCACCGAGCCCTCTTCCTGGGGAAGGACCATGCCTTCACGGTTGCGCACGGGCCGAACCAGATAGAACAGCTGGGCGTCTGCGCCGATTGCGCGGCGGATGGTGAGACGGATAAGGTCCTTGTATGCACCTTCTATATATTCGCGGAAGAAATCCGAGGGGACCTCTACGGTAAGACGGGCCCCGTCCAGCGACACCGGCCGGATGGGCTTGAACCATGTGGACACCTGCTGCGGATCAATGTTGTTTTCAATGATCTGCAGACAGTTATTCCATACGGCGATATGTCTTTCCTGATCTGTCATCCGGGGGTGTTTGTGTCAATCGTAATGCAAAGTTGGTTGAAAAAAATTTGATAAAAAACTCAATCGGCTATTGCATTTTAAAAAATTTGTGTATAAATTAATAATGCGAGACCGTAATACAACAATTTTTCCACTTCTTTGATTATCAACGCTTTACAAAAGCCGAAACACCCCATTTCAATTGGAAACGAAACTTCTAGTTTGGAATATTTATAAGAATCAGCATACGCGCTTACAGGGCGTCAGAGACGCCTGTGGCGTGGAAACGTTTCCACAACGTATCACTTTACCGGAGAGGTGGCTCCGTCTACTATTTTCACAATATATGAATCCGGAAATTTCTTTTGAACAGAAGAATATTTTTTCTTCACTGCCGAAAGCGACGGGGAAACCTCAATCACATACTTGAAGTACTTCCCGGCCTCAAGTTTGGTGGGCTTGTACCCGGCAAAGAAAGGATCCGACGCCGGCATGTTCTTGGACGACACCAGTATCTGGACGCCGTAGAGGACCGCTCCGCCTTCGGCTTCGGTCGAAATGACAGAAGGGGCGTCATTGCCGACTTTGGCGTCATTGCCGACCTTGGCGTCATTGCCGACTTGATCGGCAATCTTATCTTCGGCCACAACAACCTCTGCGGGAACCTCCTCACGGTCATACCTGGCCTTGTACACGCGGAAGGCCTTGTAGATGTTCTGGGCAATCTGGTCACGGCCGACTTCCGAGCGCATTACGGCAAGGTCCTGGGGGTTAGTCATGAAGCCAACCTCAATGAGGACGGCGGGCATAGCGGTGCGCCAAAGCACCCAGAAAGGGTCCTGGGACACTCCCCTGTTGGTTTTGATGGGGCCTCCCTCCATGGCCGAAGCAACATCCGTTGCAAACTGCAGGCTCTGGCCAAGGTGGGCGTTTTGCATGAGGGAGAAGATGATAGACGACGAAGGGTCATCCGGGTCGAAGCCCTGATATGTGGCCTCGTAGTTCTTCTCCAGCTTGATTACGGAGTTTTCCCTCTTTACAAGGTCCAGGTTCTTGGAATAGAGGTCATTGCCCTTCTTCTTGGACTGGCCCAGGCAGTGGATGGAATAACCGTTGGCGGCGGTGGAGCCGTCTACGGCGTTCACATGCACGGAGATGAAGAGGTCTGCGCCGGCCTTGTTGGCAAACACTGCGCGGTTTTCCAGCTCAACAAAGCGGTCGTCGGAGCGGGTCATCTTCACCTGAACATCCGGATATGAGGCCGAAATCTTCTGGGCAAGGCGTTTGGCTATGTCCAGGGCTATGTTTTTCTCATAAGTTTTATGGTCACGGCTCACGCATCCTGCGTCCTTTCCACCGTGGCCGGCATCAATGACAACGGTCCTGAGGCGCATTGCAGCGTCTTGTGCAGGTACGGGAATTGCAAGTAAAATGGCCGAAATTACGGCTATGATATGGCTTAAACGCGTCTGCATGCTCAAGGCGGTTTTGTAATTTCTGGAAATAATAGTAATTTTGTAAGTTTAATATTACTCACAAATATAGTGAAAAAACTGCCTTGATGAAAGGATTTTTGCGGAAATATCTGTTAGCCCTGGCGTTTATCGCGGCTTTTTCGGCCCCGGACGCCGGTGCGCGCGTATTCCGTCAGCTCCCGGATTCTTCCGCAGCCACAATCCCGGATTCCGTCATAATTGCCAGAAGGGACAGCATGTACAAGGCCAGAAGAGATTCCACGGTGCTGGCCGATTCCATTTCAAGGGCACGCACAGACTCCCTTGACATGCTCTCCAAGAGTTCCCTGGAAGTTCCGGCCTTTTCAACCGCCAAGGATTCTATCATCACGGATTTCTCCGGCGGCAAGCGCATGATATACTACTACGGCGGCGCCACGGTGCAGTACCAGAACATGAAACTCACCGCAGACTACATTGAGTACGACATGGACGCCAACACCGTGTTCGCCCGCGGCCAGAAAGACACCCTCACCGGAGAATGGAAGGGCCTCCCGGAAATGACGGAAGGCGCCCAGACATACAAAATGGACCAGCTCAACTATAACTTCAACACCCGCAAGGCCCGTATCACCAATATGGTCACCAAGGAGGCCGAAGGCATCCTGCAGGGCAAGAAGATAAAGATGATGCCGGACAAGTCCATCAACATGAGAAACGGCGTGTACACGGTCTGCGACCTCGAGCACCCGCACTATTACCTTAACCTTACAATGGCCAAGGTAATCACAAAGCCGTCCCAGAAAACCGTCTTCGGCCCGGCATGGCCCGTCATTGCCGATGTCCCCGCCTTCCCCATCATCCTTCCCTTCGGCTTTGTGCCGAAAAAACCGTCCAGGGCAACCGGTATGCTGATGCCCACCTTCGGAGAGGAGCAGGCCCGCGGCTTCTACATCAGGGACGCCGGCATGTACTTTGTGTTCGGGGACTACTTTGACCTTTCCGTAACCGGAGACTACTACACCCTTGGTTCCTGGGCCGTGGACATAAACTCCAGGTACAAGGTAAATTACAAGTTCAACGGCCAGGTGGCCCTCACCTACTCCAACGACCAAGCCGGTGAAAAGGGCAGCGCAGACTTCGTTCAGTCCCGTAACTTCGGCCTAAGGTGGTCCCATACGCAGGACTCAAAGGCCCACCCCGGAACCTCGTTCAGCGCTTCCGTGAACTTCTCCAGCCCGTCCAACAGCCGCTACAACGCCCGCAGCGTCACGGACGCCCAGCAAAACCAGATCAGTTCCTCCATCTCCTATTCCCACAACTGGAACGGCAAGATGAACCTTAGCGTGAACGCCCTGCACAACCAGAACTCCAGGGACTCCAGCTACTCGTTCACCCTCCCCAACATAACCTTCTCCGTCACGCGTTTCTACCCCTTCAAGCAAAAGACAAGGGTTGGAAAGGAGAAATTCTATGAGAAGATCTCCTTCGGCTACTCTACCTCCCTCCAGAACCGCATCAACTTCAAACTGAGGGACATGCAGGACTTTGTGCTGGACGAAACCGGCAACTACGTAACGGTGGTGGACGAACTCAACAACAAGACATACCGCCAGAAAGAGTTTGGAGACTCCCTTGCCATCAAGGCGCTTGGGAAGCTCACAAACGGCATGACCCATAATTTTCAGATAGGCCTTCCAAACTTCACCCTTCTCAAGTACATCAACGTCACGCCTAGCGTTTCCTACGGAATGAACTGGATGTTCTCTAAGGGAGAGCAGCACCTGGAGAATGAAGTGGATGCCGAAGGAAACCCCGTAATGGTAACGGACAAGGAGGGCAACCAGGTGATAGCCCAGAAAGTGGTGTCGGATCCCGGAAAGGCGTTCAACGGCTTCGGGGCCACGCACACCTATTCCGGCAGCATGTCCATGAGTACGCGTATCTACGGCATGTTCAACTTCGGCAAGCACAATAAAGTGCAGGCCATAAGGCATGTCATAACGCCTTCAATGTCCCTAAGCTTCTCCCCGGAAAAAGGTACGGCGTTCAACGGATGGCGCACCCTGAGCCCGTATTACGACAAACGAGGCTCCTTCCACGACGAAACCTGGTATAATATATACAGTATAACCGGGCACCACAACAACGCCTCCCCGCCCGGAAGGGGCAAGAGCGCCACAATGTCCCTGAGCATCGGCAACAACCTTGAGGCCAAGGTGAGGGACATCCGTGACACCACCGGTACGGGCTCCAAGAAGGTGAAACTCCTGGACCAGCTCAACATCAATACCAGCTACAACTTCCTGGCCGACTCCCTGAGGATGCAGAACATAGGCATTACGGCATCCACAAGGCTGTTCAACAAGGTGAGCCTGAGCGGAAACCTTAACTTCGACCCTTACGCCATAAATGAGCAGGGAAAGAAGATAAACAAGTTCAACATTGTGGCTACGGGCGTGCCTGCAAGGCTTACAAACGCTTCGCTGTCGGCCTCTTTCTCACTTAACGGAAAGGGAGCCACGGACGGAGATGACGGCACGCGTACGGGCGGAAAAAGCGGCGGTGGTGGTGGCGGTACCGGTGCCACGGCGTCGTATGAGAGGATATACTACCATCCTATTACGGGAGAGTATATCCCCGGAGGCTATGTGTACTATATGAACAGCAACGCCCCCTGGAGCGTCAACTTCAGCTACAGTTTCAACTACTCCAAGAGCTACAGCTACCAGAGTACCACCAAGGAACTGATTGAGAACAAGAGGTTTACCCAAACGCTTAATGTGAGCGGAAACATCAAGCTCACCCCGCGCCTGAGTATCCAGGCCACCTCCGGCTTCGATATTATGGCCATGAAGTTCACAACCACCCAGATCAGTGCTTCCTACGACCTCCACTGCTTCAACATAGCCCTGTCATGGGTGCCTATGGGCCAGTGGAAGAGCTACAGTTTCCGTATTGCCGCAAATGCTTCGGCCCTGGCCGACCTCCTCCGCTTCAAGAAGTCCGATTCCTACATGGACAATATGCTCCGGTAGCGTTTGATAATTCCATTATTATTGCTATCTTTGCATCGGCTTTCCGTTCGGGATGCCGTCTTTACTTGAAATACATTCTACATTTTTATGCCCCATAAACTAGCAGAATTAAACGCTATGAGTGAAGCAGAGCTCAGAGCGCTTGGAGAAAAACTAAACATTAAAGGTGCCGCCAAAATGGATCTTCCCACCCTTGGCTTTGCCATTCTGGACACCGAGGCCGTGATAGAGGCCCAGAAACCCACGGAGCCCAGGCCCGCCAAAAAACGCGGCCGTCCCAAGAAGGAGGCCCCTAAGGCCGAAGCCGCCCCCAAGGAGGCTCCCAAGCCGGCCGCCCCTGTCATTCCGGCCTCCCCTGTCATTCCGGCCTCTTCTGTCATTCCGAGCGAAGTCGAGGAATCTCCCAAGCCGGAGGAAAAACCGGCTCCCAAAAAGCGCGGACGCAAGCCCAAAGCCGCCGTTGCCGCGGAGGCCGCGGAAGCATCGGCCCCCGTTGAGGCCCCTAAGCCGGAAGAGCCGGAAAATGGAAAGAAGTTCATCCAAAACCTCTTTGAAGACCTGAAGGACGACGAAGCCAATCCCCCGCATCAGGTGCGTGAGGGCAAGAAAGGAAGGCCCCGCCAGGAAAAACAGCAGGAGAAACAGGCCGAAAAGCAGCCTGAAAAGCAACCGGAGAAACAGCCGGAGAAGCAGCCGGACAAACCCAAGAGGGTTGAATTTGAGGGTTCCGTAGAGGCTACGGGCGTGCTGGAGATTATGCCAGACGGCTACGGTTTCCTGCGTTCATCGGATTACAATTATCTGAACTCCCCCGACGACATCTACGTTTCCCAGCAGCAGATAAAGCAGAATGCGCTCAAGAACGGAGACACCGTCACCGGTGAAATCCGCCCGCCCCGTGAGGGAGACAAGTACTTCCCTCTTGTTCGCATCAAGTTCATAAACGGCCGTACACCGGAATTCGTCCGCGACAGGGTTCCCTTCGACTTCCTCACTCCCCTTTTCCCCACTGAGAAATTCAATCTCCTTGGCCACGGCCATGAGAAAGACCAGAGCATAAGGGTTGTGGACATGTTTACGCCCATCGGCAAGGGCCAGCGCGGCCTTATTGTGGCGCAGCCCAAAACCGGTAAAACCATGCTCCTGAAGGCCATTGCCAATGCCATCGCCGACAACCATCCGGAGGTCTACGAGATTGTGCTCCTCATTGACGAGCGCCCGGAGGAAGTGACGGACATGCAGCGCAGCGTCAAGGCCGAAGTTGTTGCTTCAACTTTCGATGAGCCCGCAGAGAGGCACGTCAAAGTGGCCAACATGGTGCTTGACAAAGCCCGTCGCCTTGTGGAATGCGGCCACGACGTCGTAATCCTCCTGGACTCCATCACCCGCCTTGCACGCGCCTACAACACCGTGCAGCCGGCTTCCGGCAAGGTTCTCACCGGCGGTGTGGATGCCAACGCCCTCCAGAAGCCCAAACGCTTCTTCGGCGCTGCCCGTAATATTGAAGGAGGCGGCTCCCTTACCATCCTTGCAACCGCCCTCACGGAAACCGGTTCCAAGATGGACGACGTCATCTTTGAGGAATTCAAGGGCACCGGCAACATGGAGCTCCAACTGGACCGCAACCTGTCCAACAAGCGTATCTTCCCGGCCGTGAACCTGGTTCTTTCCTCTACTCGTAGGGACGACCTCCTCTATGATGCATATACCAACAACCGCATCTGGATCCTCAGGAAGCTTCTCTCGGACATGAATCCCGTAGAGGCCATGACCTGGATGCAGCAGCACATGGACGAGTTCAAGACCAACAAGGACCTTATAGACAACATGTCCAAGTTCAGTCGCTACGATTAACCTGTCATTCTGAACAGTCTTATTTGTCATTCTGAACGAAGTGAAGAATCTATTTCAGGACACAATAGTTGCTCCGGCCACCATTCCTGGTACCGGAGCAATTTCCATAATACGCGTAAGCGGCCCCAAAGCCTTCGCCATAACTGATGCAGTAGTTAAATTAAAATCCGGAACAATTTCTGCTGCAAACGGTTACACAATTCACTTCGGTGTCATTTCGAGCGAAGTCCCTGTCATTTCGAGTGAAGTCCCTGTCATTTCGAGCGAAGTCGAGAAATCTCCTGCCATACTAGACACCGTCCTGGTTTCCGTATTCCGCGCACCGCACAGTTACACCGGAGAGGACTCCGTAGAGATATCCACCCATGCTTCGGCATATATTGTATCAGAGGCCATAAGGCTCCTGACAGAGGCCGGCGCAAGAATGGCCGAACCCGGAGAATTCACTAAGCGCGCTTTCCTTAACGGAAAAATGGATTTAGCTCAGGCAGAGGCCGTTGCGGATGTTATCTCATCCACCACTGAAGCTTCTCATCGCGTAGCTATGAATCAACTTAGGGGCGGCTTCTCCAAAGAATTGGAGGGCCTCAGGGCCGAACTCCTTGAGATGGCTTCCCTACTGGAGCTGGAGCTTGACTTCTCCGAGGAAGACGTGGAGTTTGCCGACAGAGAAAAGCTCGCGGGCCTTGTGGACGGGACGCTAAAGCATGTGGAAAAACTCGCCGCATCGTTCCGCCAGGGCAACATGATTAAAAACGGAATTCCGGTTGCAATAGTGGGCGCCGTCAACGCCGGAAAGAGTTCCCTTCTCAATGCTCTCGTCGGCGAAGACAGGGCCATTGTTTCGGCCATAAAAGGGACTACCCGCGACACAATTGAGGAGACTCTCCAGATTGGCGGACTCACCTTCCGATTCATCGATACCGCCGGTATCCGGGAGTCCCAGGACCAGATTGAGAAGATAGGAATCGAGCGCACTTTCAAGAAAATTTCCGAGGCCGAAGTCATCCTCGGAGTCCTGGACTGCACACTTCCCGCGGCCGAATTTGAAGAGGACCTGAGGCTTATCCTTGGCAAGACAGAAGGCACCGGAAAGAGCCTGTTCATCATACTCAACAAGGCCGACAAATTATCGGAAAACGATATTAACAATTTTGTTACACTTGCAAACAAGATTGTTATATGTACTGATACTAAGACCGTTATTATTCCACTATCCGCAAAGACCGGTTCGGGGCTTGAAGAGCTGAAATCGGCCCTTTCGGCCTCACAAAAAGAGCTTCTGACGGCAGAATCCGGGACCATCGTCACCAACCTCAGGCACTACGAAGCTCTCACCGCTTCGGCCGTTTCCCTGCGGCGCACGGCGGCTGCCCTTAGGAGCGGCATCCCCACAGACCTCGTGGCCGAAGACCTCCGCGCCGCCATCGCCTCCGTCAACCTGATCCTTGGCAAAGACCTCGGCCTCTCCCCCGAATCCGTCCTGCACAACATCTTCGCCCACCACTGCATCGGGAAGTAACCGAATAAAACGGGGAATATCCTGGAATAAATATTTTCCATTTACTTGCGATATTATACAAAAAATGTATAACTTTGCAAGTGAATAGAACAAATGCGTAAAACCATGAGCATCGCTGACTGGATAGAAGGACTGGCTCCGAGCGGCCGATACACGTTCTCCAAGGAGGATGTGCGGAAGGCTTTTCCTGCCATGTCCGCCCCTGCCGTCGACACGGCCCTGCACCGCTCCGTGGCCAAAGGCCGGGTATTCTCCCCCTGCCGAGGATTCTACGTAGTCGTGCCCGAGGAATACCGGCTTTGGAAAGCCGTGCCGCAGGAAGTGTACCTGGACCGGATGATGCAGTATCTCCAGCGGAAATACTACGTCTCGCTGCTCAGTGCCGCCGAACGCCACGGCGCAGCCCATCAGGCACCGATGGGGTTCCAGGTAATGGTGGAACCGCCGGTTCTGCGCGATAAAGAACGCGAAGGCTATGCCATCCGCTACGCCGAGCGCCGGGAAATCCCTATGACCTATGTCCAGCGCCTGGAGGTACCTGCCGGCTGGCTGAACATCTCCGGCCCGGAACTGACTGCAGTGGACCTGGTGGCCTATCAGGATCACATCGGCGGCCTCACGAGGGCAGCAACGGTGTTGGAAGAATTGTCACTGAAGCTTGATTTCACCAAGCTGGACGCCAGCTTCATAAAGGTCGCATCCGCCCCCGTATTCCAGCGCCTGGGTTACCTGCTGGACCGCGTGCTGGAAGAAGAATCCATTGCCGAAGGTCTGCTCGCTCTGATGAAATCCGGAGGCATGAAGATGAAAGCCGTGCCGCTCAAACTGGGTGCATCGTTCGATGACGCCGAAGTGGACAGGAAATGGAAAGTGGTGGTGAACCAAGACATTGAAATTGACGACTTATGATACAGAGAGCATTCATAACCCAATGGGGTACGGTTGTACCCTGGTCTTCACCTCGTCTGGTGGAGCAGGATCTGATAATCTGCAGGGCGCTGGTGTCAATATACAGTGACCCCTTCCTGAATGAACGCCTCGCCTTCCGTGGCGGCACGGCGCTGCACAAACTCTTTCTGAAGCCGCAGCCCCGCTACTCGGAAGACATAGACCTGGTTCAGGTAAACGCCGAACCCATCAAGGAAACGATAGACCATCTGCGCGAAGCCCTCTCCTGGCTGGGTGAACCCGTCGTCAAGCAGAAGAAACACAACAATACCCTCGTCTTCCGCGTACAGCCGACAGATGTGGGCGCCGGCGAGATCCACCTGAAAGTGGAAATCAACTGCAAGGAGCATTTCAGTGTCTTCCCGATGGTACGTGTACCCTTCTCCGTCGAGAACGATTGGTTCAGTGGCCAGTGCGACGTGCTCACATACGAGCTGGACGAACTGGTCGGGACGAAAGTCCGCGCACTCTATCAGCGCCTCAAAGGCCGTGACCTTTTCGACGTTTACACCGCACTCATCACCGGCAAACTGAATCTTGACCGCGTAATGACGGCCTACGACCGCTACCTCCGCTTCGTGGCCAGCCACGCCCCAACCTACAAGGAATT
>OCTW013402595.1_pt1 | contig 13273 bp, 11 predicted proteins | sample 1539671 | NCBI WGS metagenome assembly OCTW01 (sample SAMN02144230, study PRJEB22623) | gut metagenome | biome: sheep rumen | host: Ovis aries | place: New Zealand | reverse complement strand
TCACAGTCTGAAACTTTGGTTAACTGAATAGCTGGTCTCAGCTTTTTCAGGTCATTCGTCGCAATTTCAGCTTAATTGAATGACATTGGGACTAATTCCTGCTTTTTGTATGTTATAATGGAGAAAAAAAGGAGGAGTCCTATGTATATTGTCGATTGTCTTGTCGAAAAGGTCGCTGATGCCCTTGATCGGCCTTTTACATATTATAGTAAACAGCCGATCAATGAAGGGGTACGCGTACGTGTGCGTTTCCGCTCACAAGTGCTCACTGCTTATGTTCTTAAGGTTACACTCACATCATTATCCTTAAAGGAGGCAGAAGAGCAATATGGCTTCAAAATCATGCCGATTTTAGATGTTATTGATGAGGCGCCCATCCTCAATGAGGAATTATTAGCTTTGGCCAAACACATGGCTAAACTGACTTTATCGCCATTAATCGCATGCCTCCAGACGATGCTGCCGGGGAGTTTGAAACCTAGCAGCGGGAAACCCTCTGGTCCCATCTATTTACAGGCTGTTCGCATTATCAAAGAAGGCACCCCGAAAACTCCCAAGCAGCAAGAGGTGTATCATGACTTACACGCAGCTGGTGATCACTTTGTCAAAGACTATTCCCGAGCTGTTATTTCTTCTTTAGAGAAACAAGGTTTCGTGGAAGTCTACAAAAAAGAGATTTACCGTGATCCTTTTCACATGCGTTTAGAAGAAAAACATCAAGAGATCACTTTAACGTCGGCGCAGGCTCAAGTGGTCGCAGGCATTATGCAAAGACCCGAGCGGATCAGTCTGATTCACGGGGTGACAGGTTCAGGAAAAACCGAAGTGTATATTGCTTTAAGCCGAGAAATTTTAAAGCAGGGACAAAACGTGATTATGCTCGTTCCAGAAATCTCCTTAACACCGATGATGGTGGCGATCTTTAAGCAGCGCTTTGGCGACGCGGTGGCAATATTACATTCCCGTTTATCACAGGGGGAACGTTACGATGAATATCGCCGTATTCGCGATGGTCAGGTACGTATTGTCGTGGGAGCGCGCAGCGCCATCTTTGCGCCTTTAGCGCAGATTGGTCTGATTATTATGGATGAAGAACATGACAGCTCTTATAAACAGGAAAATACGCCCCGTTACCATACCTTATCCATTGCCCGCTATCGGGCGCATGCGCACCATGCGCGGATTGTTTTAGGCTCAGCGACGCCGAGCGTCGAATCTTATGCGCGAGCTCAAAAAGGTGTTTACGATTTATACGAAATGCCAATTCGGATTAATAAAAAGCCATTGCCTCAAGTGGATATTGTCAATATGGTTGAGGAAACGAAGGCTGGGCATTATGAGCTGATGTCAAGAAAACTGAAAGGACGTTTGCAGGAGACGCTTGATCGCGGTGAGCAGGCGATAGTCTTGCTCAATAAAAGAGGATACGCTTCTTTTGTCTTATGTGAGGAATGCCAGGAAACGATCAAATGTCCGCATTGCGATGTCACGTTAACGTATCATAAAAATGATGGCACTTTAAAATGTCATTACTGCGGCTACAGCATCACGATGCCCCATACCTGTCCGCATTGCGGGGCGCCGGCCTTAAAGAAGATCGGTTATGGCACGCAGAAGATTGAAGAAGAGCTCAATCATACCATTCAAGGAGCTAAGGTTATTCGTTTTGATTATGATACAACGAGAAATAAGAACGATCATTTACGATTATTAGAAGCCTTTGCAAAAAACGAAGGAAATATTCTTTTAGGCACGCAGATGATTGCGAAAGGCTTAGACTTTGAGAATGTTACCTTTGTTGGCGTCTTAAGTGCCGATTTAACGTTAATGATTCCCGACTATCGCGCAAGTGAACGGACTTTTGATTTGTTAACGCAGGTAGCCGGCCGAAGCGGACGCGGGCAAAAGGCCGGCAGCGTCCTGATTCAGACCTTCAATCCCACGCATTACGCCATTACCATGGCGGCTAAGCAGGACTATCAGGGTTTCTTTAACGAAGAGATGAAGTTTCGCAGACAGGCCTTATATCCTCCCTATTGTCATTTAGTGTCAATTATTATACAATCACGAAGCAGTGAAGCCGTTAAAGCGGCTTCCTTAGATATCAAAAATTATTTAGTCGCACATTTACATAGCGTGAAAGCCTTAGGGCCTAGTGAGGCCGCGGTCTTTAAAATGCAGGATTTCTATCGTGAACGCATTTTAGTGAAATATATTAAAAGTGAAGCGTTATTACCGGTGCTCAAATCACTCATGCGCTATTACAATGTGAGTCAAAATGGAAAGGTGACAATGGTATGCGATTTTAACCCGTATACCCAAATATAATAATATGGAAAGAGATTTAGCACTCGATATTCTCGTTGCTTACGAGAAAGATCATACCTATTTGAATATTGCCCTTAATCATGCGTTAAATAGCCATCAGGTCAAAAATGATCTGGTGACTGCCTTAGTGTATGGGACGATTCAGTATCGTTTACGTTTAGAATATGAACTTAAAGCGCATATTCAAGGCAAAAGGGTCAAAGTGACGGAAAGAATGCTCCTTTTAATGAGCATGTATGAGCATCTTTATATGCATATGCCTGATTATGCGATCGTCAATAGCAGCGTAGCGCTCGCCAAAAAGCGCCGCGGGGCGAGAGCGGCGAGCTTTATAAACGCCGTCTTACGCGCCAGCTTTGCGCAGCCGGCGGATTTATCATCATTATCAGAAGATGATTATTTAAGTATCACCACGTCCCATCCTTTATGGCTCGTGAAGATGTTAAAAAAGCAGTATGGCTTAGAGACAACGAAAAAGATTTTAGCATCTGACAATGAAGTGCCAATCAAATGTGCGCGCGTGAATACCTTAAAGATCAGTCGTGAAGCGCTCATTCAAAAAGATCCACGTTTTAAGGCATCTCCTTATACCAAAGATGCCGTCTATTATGAAGGCGGGAATATTGCTCACACTCAGGCTTTTAAAGAAGGCTTCGTGACAATTCAGGATGAATCGTCACAATGCGTCGCGCAGCTATTAAGCCCTCAGCCGGGCATGCAGGTATTAGATATGTGCGCGGCGCCAGGATCGAAAACTACACACTTAGCTGCGCTCATGGATAATCAGGGCACGATTGATGCTTTTGATCTTTATAAGCACAAAATTGCTCTCATTAATGACAATGCATCGCGCTTAGGCGCAACCATCATCAATGCCAAGGTTGGCGATGCGACAAACTTGGAAACCTTTGGCAAAAAGCAGTATGATGCAATCCTTTTAGATGGACCTTGCACAGGACTTGGCGTCTTGGCACGAAAAGTGGAAATTCGTTATCATGAGCCTTCAGCGATGGATGAAATCATTCTGATTCAGAAAAAATTATTGGAAAATGCCTACCAGTTGTGTAAAATGGGTGGTAATATTGTGTATAGTACGTGTACAATAAATAAAAAAGAAAATGAAAAACAAGTCGCCACATTCGTGAAAGACCATCCTGATATGCGCGTCGTTGAAGAGAAAACAATATTACCGTTTGATATGCATAGTGATGGCTTTTATATGTGTCTTTTGAAGAAGGATGAACTATGAACTCAATTTACGATTTAACAAGTGAGCAGATGGTCGAAGCATTTTTAGCCATTGGAGAAAAGAAGTTTCGAGCCAATCAGGTCTTTGAATGGCTTTATACGAAAAATGTCCATGACTGGTCCCAGATGACCAATTTATCAAAGACTCTGCAAGCCAAACTGGCAGAAAACTTTTCCTGTGATTTATTAGAAATCGTGGAAAAGCAGGTTTCGGCTGATGGAACAACCAAATACCTTTTAGCCTTAGATGACGGCGGTCTTATTGAAACCGTGCTGATGATTCATCCTTATGGTCAGTCACTTTGTGTGACAAGTCAGTTAGGATGTAATATGGCCTGTAAGTTCTGCGCTTCAGGGTTACTCAAAAAGCAGCGAAACTTAACAAGCGGTGAGATGGTCCGTCAGATCATGACGGTTCAAAATGATTTAAATGAACGTGTTTCTCATGTTGTGATCATGGGCACTGGGGAACCATTTGATAATTATGACAACGTCATGAATTTTATTTATACGATCAATGCGCCTAAAGGCTTAGCAATTGGGGCTCGTCATATCACTGTGTCCACTTGCGGCCTGGTGCCACGCATCTACGATTTTGCAAAGGAAGGCATTCAAGTGAATTTAGCCATTTCGCTGCATGCGCCTAATGATGATATTCGTAACACTTTGATGCCTATCAATAAGACGTATCCAATGGATCAGTTAAGAGCGGCGATCAAAGATTATATCGAAGCGACCAATCGTCGCGTGACCCTTGAGTATATTTTACTGAAAGATGTCAATGATGATGTCAAGTATGCACGGCAGCTTGCGCATTATTTACGAGGACTCAATGTCTATGTCAACCTTATTCCATACAATGCGGTTGATGAAAAAGGATTCCAGAAATCAAGTGAGGATAAGATTCAGGCTTTTAAAGATGAATTATTACGTTTACATATCAACGTGACACTGCGCAAGGAACATGGCAGTGATATCGATGGGGCCTGCGGTCAGTTAAGAGCGAAAAAGGAAAGGAGGGCTTAGTCTTGATGATTTCAATGTCTACCGATGTGGGGAACCTGCGTGAAACAAACCAGGATCGCGTAGCGTATAAGAAAATCAACGACGATGAACTTCTCTGCGTCCTTTGCGATGGGATGGGCGGCCATAAGGCCGGCGAAGTCGCTGCGCAAATGACTTGTGATTATATTATGGACCACTTTGAAGAGCATGAAGAGTTACTTAGTGCTAATGATATCAAAATGTGGTTCACCAATCTTATTATGGAAGCAAATAATGCGGTTTATGCCAAAGGCTCAGAAAATGAGGAATATAACGGCATGGGGACAACCGTTGTCGTGGCCTATCTCAAAGGTCAGCAAATGTATGTCTCGCATGTCGGCGATAGCCGCGCTTATATCTTTAAAAATAACGTGTTAACCCAGTTAACTGTTGATGATACTTTAGTTAATGCCTTATTAAAAGGCGGTTATATTACCGAAAAACAAGCGATTGATCATCCCCAGAAAAACGTTTTGATTCAGGCGGTTGGGGTGACAGATCTTTTAAAAGTATCGTTTTGCGAGTTACCGGCTGATTATGAGGCTTTTATGATGTGTTCGGATGGCTTATACAATTCTCTTTCTAATGAGCAAATGATTGAAATTCTCGCCGGCGAAGGGAATGCGAAAGTCAAAACTGAAGAACTCATTAAACAAGCCAATATTCATGGCGGTTATGATAATATTTCGGTCATTCTTTTGGAAGGAGGCGAAGCGCATGAGTGAAGTGAATCGTTTGCTGGCAGATCGTTATCTGCTTAAATCTTTAATTGGTCAAGGCGGGATGGCAGATGTTTATTTAGCGGAAGATCAGGTCTTAAACCGCAAAGTCGCGGTTAAGATTTTACGTTCATCATTAACCGGTGATCCTATTTATATCAAACGTTTCCATCGTGAAGCTTCCGCCGCCGCGGCCATCAATCATAAGAATATCGTCTCCATTTATGACGTGGGTGATGAAGATGATCTTTATTACATCGTCATGGAATATGTCAAAGGGCAGACTTTAAAACAGCTCATTAATATTCGTGGCGCTTTGCATTACATTGAAGCGATCGATATTATGAAACAGGTCGTTTCGGCGGTTGCCACCGCTCATTCGATGGGGATTGTCCATCGTGATTTGAAACCGCAGAATATTCTCATTACCGATTCTGGTATTGTGAAAATTACGGACTTTGGGATTGCTTCGATCCAGTCACTCTCGCAGGTCACCCAGACCAATACCATTATGGGTTCGCTCCATTATTTAGCGCCAGAAATTGCCCGTGGCGAAAAAGCCACACCGCAGAGTGATATTTATGCTTTAGGGATTGTCTTTTATGAATTATTACGAGGGGAAGTACCATTTAATGGGGAATCACCAGTCAATATCGCATTGAAACATATGCGTGATGAAATTCCTTCAGTGCGTGAGTTTAACTCATCGATTCCTCAGTCAGTGGAAAATATTATCATCAAAGCGACAGCTAAAAACCCGCTCAATCGTTATGAGAGCGCCTTGGATATGTTACAGGATATTAATACCTGTCTCGATCATCCTAATGAAAAGAAAATCAGTTTCGGGGCCCCAGCGAGTGAACCTACAATCGTTGCTGGCAATACGGAATTCTTTACGCAGGATAAAGAAGATACCGCGCCGGCGGCGATGCCATCGGAGACTGAAGAAACGCCAAGAGTTACGCGGGCTACGCCAAAAGTTGAAAAGAAGAAGAAAAAAGGCAAAGGCAAGCTCATTGTGATTGTGATCGCTTTAGCGATTGTGGCAGCGGTGATTATTGGCGTTATGAGCAGCGGTATTCTCAATAAGTCAAAGACTTATACAATGCCCAATTTAGTGGGTATGAAGAAATCTGCAGCTTCATCGAAACTCAAAGAAGAAGAGTTAGATGGCAATGTCACTTACCGCACGGAATTATCCGAAACATACGCGTCTGGTAAAGTCATTTCTACTTCCCCAAAAAGCGGTACAACAATGAAAAAGGATACAGCCATTACTGTAACAGTGTCATCAGGAAAATGGATCATTATGAAAGATTATACTGGTGAAAAATACAGCACGGCGAAAAGTGAACTGGAAGACTTAGGTTATAGCGTCAGCCGCTACGAAAAGACGGATGATGATTTTGCGGCTGGGGAAGTCATCGGTCAGAGCGTCTCTAGCGGGGAAAAGGTCGATCCTAATTCCGAAAATAAATCAATTACCTTAACCGTGTCTAAAGGTGTATCGATTACCGTTCCTTATCTTTATGGCGATTCGATTTCATCGGCAACATCGACCTTAAAGTCTTTAGGTTTTAACGTGAAGACCAGTGTGCTAAAACCATCTGATGATGAGGCGTCGAAGGTTACGGAAAGCAATCTGAACACCGTTATAAAGCAAAGTATCGCCCCTTATACCGTTGTCACGAAAAAGGGCACGACTATTACCCTTTATTACTATGATCAGGTGCCACAGAAGAAAGATGATCAAAGTGATGAAAATACATCCAATACCGATGCATCAAGCAATACGGATGGTTCAGAATCATCTAATGGCTCAGGCACTTCTTCGTCATCAAGCAAGAAGAAGTCGGATAGTTCTTCAACTTCGAAAGCAAGCAGCAGTGAAGGCAGCGAGACATCTTCAAGCGGAAATAGTGATAATGCGGCTACAAATGGCACATCTAATACAACGACAAACAGCGCTGAAACAAGTTCATCAAGCACATCGACAAATAATTAATACATGGAGGTTCAATGGAAGGAAAAATCATCAAAGCACTTGCCGGCTTCTATTATGTCAGCAGCAATGATCAGGTTTATACCTGTAAGGCAAGAGGTAAATTTAGAAAAACAAAACAGAAACCACTCGTGGGGGATCGTGTCGAGTTTGATATCGATGAGAATCAGGAAGGCTATATTTTAAAGCTTCTCCCGCGAAAAAACGTCTTAACGAGACCGCCGATCTGTAATGTTGATCAGGCGCTGCTGGTTTTCTCAATTACCCATCCAGACTTTGATGGGGTGCTGCTCGATCGCTTTCTCGCGATGGTGGAACATCTCTCCATTGAACCGATTATTGTCATTACCAAAATTGATTTAGATGATTCCTTAATGGCGCAAATCCAAAAGGATTATGCGTCTTATAAGGTCATCTTTGTCAGCAGTAAAGAGCATATCGGTATCGAAGAAGTGAAGGCAACCCTCAAAGGAAAAAGCACCGTGGTCACCGGCCAGTCGGGGGTAGGGAAGTCTTCACTTCTTAATGCGTTAGATATTCATTTACAGATTGAAACCAATGAAATTTCTGATGCCTTAGGACGTGGGAAACATACCACGCGCCATACGGAGCTCATTGCTATGCATGGCGGTTATGTCGCTGATACACCGGGCTTTTCTTCTTTAGAATTAGAGATGACCCCAGTCGAATTAGCGACGTCTTATCATGACTTTAAAGCCTTAGCGTCCTCATGCAAGTTTCGCGGCTGTCTCCATGACAGCGAACCCCGCTGCGCCGTTAAAGAAGCGGTGGCTGAAGGCGTCATCAGTGAGGATCGCTATCATCACTATTTAAGTTTTTTAAAGGAAGTTAAAGAAAGAGAGGAACATAAATATGATTAACGTTGCACCATCTGTCTTATCGGCAGATTTTACCAAACTGAAAGAAGAAATTGATACATTAGAAGGCGCGTCTTGGCTCCATTATGATGTAATGGATGGTCACTTCGTCCCAAATATTTCATTTGGTTATGGCATTTTAGGCAATTTACGTAAAGTAACGGATAAATTTATTGATGTCCATCTGATGATTTCTGATCCCGCTTTCTATGCTCCAAAATTTGTCGAAGCAGGGGCTGATCTCGTCAACTTTCATGTCGAAGCGATGGACAGCGTCGAAGAAACCAAAGCTTTGCTTAAACAAATCCATGACCTAGGCGCAAAAAATGGGATTACCATTAAGCCAGGAACAAGCGTTGAAGCCATCAAACCTTATTTAGATGATGTTGATTTAGTCTTAGTGATGAGCGTTGAACCTGGCTTTGGCGGTCAGTCTTTCAAAGAAAGCGCGCTTGACAAAATCAAACAGTTAGCTGCCATGAAAAAGGATCACCACTACGTCATCGAAGTTGACGGCGGGATCAATGCGCAAACCGGCCAGCTTTGTAAAGAAGCAGGGGTTGACGTGTTAGTCGCTGGCAGTTATGTCTTTAAAAATCCTAACCGTAAAGAAGCGATTGACTCCTTATTATGAAAATAGGTTTATATGCGGCCATGGATAATGGCCCGGTGAAAGATCAGCGGATTGCTTATATTGCGGTGGATGCGGGCTTAGCCCATTTACATAAGCAGGGGATTAAGCCGCTGCTGGCTATTGGTGATTTTGATTCTTTAGAAGATCAAAAGCTATTAGAAGATTTACAGGTAGAACGTCATCCGGTGCAGAAAGATGATACCGATACGGCGTTAGCCATCAAATACGCTATTGCACAGGGGTATGATGAGATTGATGTTTATGGCGTTTTAGGCGGCCGCGCCGATCATATGCTTGCGGCGCTATGTCTGTTAGTGCAGTACCCGGATACGAAGATCACTCTTTATGATCGCCAAAACAAGATTACCTATTTGCCTAAAGGTCATCATCATATATCTGTGACTGATGATTACTTTTCAATTTTTGCACTTAAGGATACGGTTTTATCCTTAAACCATTGTCAGTATCCGTTAGATCATTATCTTCTAAAACCGTTTGATCCGCTTTGCGTATCCAATACCTGTGAAGATTATGTCCTCATTGATAATAGTGAAGCGGTCCTTTTCTTACAAACAAATAATGAAGGAGAGTAGTATGAATCCTTTTTATGAACGTACTTCAATTGTCTTAGGAGAAGAAGCCATTGAGACCCTAAAACAATCCACTGTCTGCGTCTTTGGCGTTGGCGGGGTTGGCGGCTTCCTTGTCGAAGCCTTAGCGCGCAGCGGCGTGGGACATCTGATCATCGTTGATCATGATGATGTCGATGCGACGAATCTCAATCGCCAGATCATCGCCACCAGTGATGTTATTGGAGAAGATAAAGTGGAGCTTTTTCAAAAGCGTATTGCCCTCATTAATCCTGATTGCCAGGTAGAAGTTAAAAAGACTTTCTATCTGCCTGAAAATAAAGATCAGTTTGATTTTGCATCTTATGATTTTGTGGCTGATGCAATTGATACCATCAAAGCGAAAATCTCAATTATTGAAGAGTGTCAGAAAGTGAAGACACCGATCATCAGCTGTATGGGCATGGGCAATAAAATCGATCCAGGCTACATCCGCATTGATGATATTTATAAAACCAAAGTCGATCCCTTAGCGAAAGTCATGCGCCATGAATTAAAAAAACGGCGCATTGCGAAATGTCCGGTTTGCTTTTCTTTAGAAAAGCCCCAGGCTCCGCATTATTCAAAGGAACATTTAGAAACGCTTGCGGCGATGCAGGAAAGCGGCAGTAAGCGCCGTGCCATTCCAGGCTCCGTTTCTTTTGTCCCGAGCGTAGCCGGGTTAATGATGGCTGGTTATATCGTCAGAAAACTGACACACAGCGTCGCTTATGGCGGCGTATAAGCACCATTTTATCGGTGCTTTTTTAAATTGTCTTTACAGTTTGTCATTTTCTTGTATAATATTAACATACTATGGAGGTAGGATATGTTAAATCAGTTTTCTCGAACAGAACTTTTATTCGGCCAGGAAGCGATGAATCGCTTACCGGGGAAAAAGGTTGCCATCTTTGGTGTTGGTGGTGTCGGCGGCTATGTCATTGAAGGGTTAGTGCGTAGCGGAATTGATCATTTCGAATTGATCGATGATGATCGTGTCTGTCTGACTAATCTCAATCGTCAGGTTTTAGCGACGATCTCTTCTGTTGGCCATTATAAGATTGATGTCGCGGAGGAGCGTATTCATGATATTAATCGTAAAGCGATTGTCGAAAAGAAACAGACATTTTATTTAAAAGATCAGGCTGATGCTTTCAACTGGGATTCTTATGATTATGTCGTTGATGCCTTAGATACCGTCAGTGCGAAGCTCTCCATTATTGAAGAATGCGATAAACGCGGTATTCCGGTGATCAGCTGCATGGGCGCAGGAAATAAGTTAGATCCTTCTAAGCTGGAAATTACTGATATTTATAAAACCAGTTATGATCCTTTAGCTCGCGTCATGCGTCATGAACTGAAGAAGCGTCATATTCGAAAGCTAAAAGTCTGTTATTCCAAAGAGCCACCGATCAAACCGGTTGATGACCATGAAAATTCCTGCCTGTATCACTGCATCTGTCCACCTGGAACAGCGCGTAAATGTACCGATCGCCGGGATATTCCTGGTTCCGTTTCCTTCGTGCCAAGTGTAGCCGGGTTAATGATTGCGGGAGAAATCGTCAAAGATTTTGCCTGGCAGCGTTTGTAGACAAGTTTGCGCTTGTCTTTTTTTTATTTTGAAAAATAAAAAATGTAAGCGATTAAGGCCTATTTATGAAACTTTGTGAAAATAATCATGATAACGTTTACAAATCTTCTTGTCAATGTTTCATACAAATTGTATAATTAGTAGGTAGAGTTAATGGTCGAAAATTAATGATTACACTTTGGAGGTTAATATGGAAAAGAAAGTAAAAAGAATCGCATTATTATCTGGCGGAGGTGACTGCCCGGGTCTTAACGCCGTCATTCGTACGATTACGAAAACTGCGATTACAAAATATGGCTGGGAAGTCATTGGTTTTGTTTTTGGCTATCGTGGATTATACACCAATAACTATGTCGAACTCACATTAGATAAAGTGGAAGATATTTATAAAGAAGGGGGCACCATTCTTTATTCTTCAAATAAAGATAATCTATTTGATTATCTCGTTGATGATGGTCATGGCGGCAAAGTAAAGAAAGATGTCTCTGATGTCGGCGTCGAAAACTTAAAGAAAGATGGCGTTGATGTCTTAGTTGTTTTAGGCGGTGACGGCACTTTAACAAGTGCGCGTGACTTCTCACGTAAGGGTGTCAATGTCATCGGTGTCCCTAAAACAATGGATAACGATTTAGCAAGTACGGATGTCACTTATGGTTTCATGAGTGCGATGAGTGTCGGGACGGAATTTATTGATCGTCTGCAGACAACGGCCAAATCCCATCATCGTGTCATTCTTTGCGAATTAATGGGCCGTGATGCTGGCTGGATCACTTTATATGCCGGTTTAGCGGGCAATGCTGGAATCTGTCTGATTCCGGAAATTCCATTTAGCGTTGATCATATCGTCGAAGCGATCAAACGCCGTGATGAAGCAGGCTTACCTTATACTGTCATTGCGGTTGCCGAAGGCGCTAAATATGCGGATGGAACAAAGGTGATCGGCAAGATCGTTGAAGATTCTCCAGACCCAGTACGTTTAGGCGGGATCGCAAAACAGTTAGAAAACGAATTAGAAAAACGTATTCCTAATCATGAAGTGCGCAGCGTGAACCCTGGCCATATTATCCGTGGCGGTGATATTACCCCTTATGACCGTATTTTATCGATTCGTTACGGCGTGGCAGCGGCCGATTTAATCGCGGAAGGCAAGTTTGGTAATGTCGTGACTATTAATGGTGACAAGATGGGCTACACTTCTTTAGAAGAAGTCATCGGGGCTGCGAAAGTTGGTCAGCAGAAACATGTTGATCCAAATGGCGAATTAGTGCGTGACGCGAAAGCCATGGGTGTTTCTTTTGGTGATGAATAGAGTATAGGATTTGTCATCGAGAAAAAAATTTGATAGAATAACAATGCCTAAGATGTGATGAATATTTTTCATCACATTTTCTTATGGTGTTCATACTCAGTTCATAATGATGATTATGATGTAGAGTTAAACTGTAGAAAGGAAGCAGCCTTGGCTGCTAGGTGTAATAATGATCGATGAATTAATGGCTGCGGGGCAATACGCTGCCGCATTAGAGAAACTCGCAGATTTAAGTGATGAAGAAGTCCGTCTTAAACGTCTCATTTGTCTTAATAGTTTAGGAGAATTTGAAAAGGCGAAGTTAGAAGGGAAAGCCGCGAAAGCGGTCGCTAAGGAAACTTACTATGATGTCGTTGGACAGTATATCATGAGCTTAAAGGAATGCGAAGATTATGAGGAAGCGATCAATATTCTCATTGAAGAGTTATCGATGCCCTATATTCCTTATGAATATGAAAATGCCTTCAATACGGCTTATGATGAGATTTTATTAGCCAAGCAGGATGCGGCGTACGGTAATGAAAAGAAACAGATTTTCTCTAGTGAGGAAATTGAAGTGATCTTAAATAAAGATGATGTCAATGATGATCTGCTTTATATGGCTTTAGATCAGCTCCAGCAGCTCAATGTCCGCATTCTCATGCCAAGTATTCGTCAGTACTTAGAAAATCCGAAGAAACCGCCATTTGCGAAAACGCTGATTATGGAAACGCTGATTGAACAGCAGGTTGATGAAGAATTAGAAGTATCAAAATTTCATGACTACTATACCTTTAATCCTTCATATAGCCCATTAGTATTAGAGCAGATGTGCTATAATGGCATCGGTAAGGAATTAGTACGCGTTTTAGAGGATGAAAATGCCAGTCTCTTAAATCAGTGCTTAGATTACTTAGAGTATTACTTATATGT
>OCTW011537099.1_pt1 | contig 13276 bp, 17 predicted proteins | sample 1539671 | NCBI WGS metagenome assembly OCTW01 (sample SAMN02144230, study PRJEB22623) | gut metagenome | biome: sheep rumen | host: Ovis aries | place: New Zealand | reverse complement strand
GGCATAATTATTTGAAGATGCAAAAGACAAAACAATGACCAAGTAATGACCAAACCCGTTATTTGATAAAAAGAAAACTTCTGAAACCGCGTATCTGCGTGATTTCAGAAGCTCTGATTGGTGCGGCAAACGGGACTTGAACCCGTACGTCGAAGACACACGCCCCTCAAACGTGCCTGTCTGCCAATTCCAGCACTGCCGCATTTGACTTTAATATTATATCACAACGTTGTCCCATAGTCAAGGGGAAAGCTCGGTTTTTACAATTTGTTAATATTTTTGCCGTTAGGGCAGACCCTACGGAGCGTGGATTGACTAAATGTTCCCACCATTGTATAATGAGTATGATCGGATCGGAAGAGAAACAGAGGTGATAATATGGATCAGATCAAAACAGGAAGGCTCATCAGACAGCGGCGGACAGTCCTCGGGTTGACGCAGGATCAGCTCGCACAAAAGCTGCACGTCAGCGACAAGGCAGTGTCAAAGTGGGAGACCGGCAACGGCTGCCCCGACCTGTCGCTGCTCGGGGACTTGTCCGAGATCTTCGGGACAGATATCGAGACCCTGCTTTCAGGCGAGATCAATAAAAACGAAATGGAGAACGGTGATATGAAAAAGCTGAGATTCTATGTTTGCAGGGACTGCGGAAACATCATCACAGCGACCTCAGATGCGGCTGTTTCGTGCTGCGGGAATAAGCTGACAGCCCTTGAGCCGAGACCGGCGAATGATAACGAAAGACTCAGGGTAGAGGACATCGGCGGAGAGTGGTATATCACCTCCGACCACGAGATGACGAAAGAGCATCATATCTCATTCGTGGCTTATGTCAGCGACAGCAGCCTGATGATGTTCAGACAGTACCCCGAGTGGGCAGTGAACATCAATATGCCCGTTGTCCGCTTCGGCAGGCTGGTCTGGTACTGCAATAAGTGCGGCCTGCTTTATCAGGAGCTCTGCTGAGGCGCAACAGCCCGTTGCTTGACCTTTCCTGCGCACTGTGCTATACTTGTGTCAAGGAGGGATGCACAATGGAAACCAAAGAAGTATTATACAAGCTTCGCACCAAAGCAGGCCTCTCGCAGGACGCCCTTGCCGAGAAGGTCTTCGTCACAAGGCAGGCCGTGTCCCGCTGGGAGAACGGCGATACCGTCCCGAACACCGAGACCCTGAAGCTTCTCTCGGGCGTGTTCAATGTGTCTATCAATACGCTGCTGGGGTCTCCGCGTCAGCTGATCTGCCAGTGCTGCGGAATGCCCCTCGACGACAATATCCTCAGCCGCGAGAAGGACGGCGCCATCAACGAGTCCTACTGCAAGTGGTGCTATGCCGACGGCAAATATATGTACAGCAGCATGGACGACCTGATAGAAGTCTGCGTCAAAAATATGACAAGCCCCGAACACCCCGAGGCCGAGGTCAGAGCCTATCTCGGCAATATGCTGCCGCAGCTTGATTACTGGAAGAATTACGAGCAGCTCTCCGACGGCGGCGAGTTTGAAAAGTTCAAGCTGACCCTCATTGACGAGATCAACGCCCTGAATATCGAGGGTATGCCTAAGCTCGAAAAGCTCAACGCCCTTGTCGGCAGCTATGTCGATCTGCCATACAGGCTCCCGAACGGGAACACCGTAAAATTTCTTGACCCCAATGCCACCTATCTCGGCAATCAGCTTGAAAGCGAGTTCGGCGGCGAGCGCTGCTTCGGCGTGCTCGCAAATATGGATTTTATCCTCGTCTGCACTTACGAGCAAGACGGCAAGGACCCAGAGCTCGTGCTTTATAAAAAGAGATGATCCATTACAACCAGATAATAAAAAGCGGTACCCTGTCCCTTTTAGGCAAGGTGCCGCTTTTTGTGCTCATTGTTTTCTTATTCCCGCGACCGTATCATTCCGCAGACCTCGTCAAGGGTCGGCGGGCACAGCTGGCTCGGGTATCTCGATACCGCCACAGCTGCACAGGCGCTTGCAAACCTCACAAGCTCGTCGTCGCTCATGCCCTTCGCAAGGGCGTAGACACAGCCCGCCTTGAAGGTGTCGCCTGCTCCGAGAGTGCTTGCGGCCTCTACCCTGAAGGGCGTGAAGGTCTTTGCGGTATCTCCCCTCCTGCCGTAGAGCAGATCTCCGGCGCCGTTGGTTATTATCGTCAGGCCGTCGGAGTTCCCGGCGAAAAGCGGAAAGTATCTCTTCCTGTCGGCCTCGCCGTAGTTCATCTGGAGCGACTCGCCCGAGATCACCGTCACAGCCGCGTGTCTGTGAACGTAGCTGTCATACTTGCAGTCTATGATCACATAGGGCTTCCCGTGCTTTACGCACAGCTCCGCACAGCTCCGCGAGTCCTCCCCGAAGCAGTCGTCAACAGCGGCAGTATCGCACATGAGAACATCGCTCTCACGGGGCTCGTTCCAGTGCTTCTTTCCGCCGCTCTGAGCCTCGCCGAAGAAATGTCCGAAGCGCCCCAAGGGAGTGCGCACGTCTCCCGAGATCAGTATGTAGTCCTCCAGCCCCTCAAAGTCCTCGTCAAAGGTGAGGGAGCCGAGATCAACGCTCTTGTTTTTGTAGAATTCCCTCGTCAGCTGCGCAGTGCTCCTGCCGATGTGGGTGCCGTCTATCCTGACCGCCGCCCCGAGAGAGGCGAGGACCGTGGCGCAGGTGCCTGTCTCACCGCCGATGAACCTTGCGCTCTGCTCTATCTCCGTGTATTCGTCGGGTGTGGGGAAGTCCTTGATCTTAAAGCTGTTCGAGCCGCAGATCATTCCGTAAAGATAGATGTTCATGCCTTGTCCTTTCGTTTTATCGGGTGCCGTATCACCGTTTTCAGCTTGTCGGGAGATACCTTTCGCGCGTCCGAAAGATATATCTCGTGGTGAAAGCGGCTCTCTGTAATATCAAGAGAATACCCCTGTTCCGTCATGTATTCGTGCATGAGCCGTACCGTCGCAGGCTCGTCATCGTAGCTGCCGATGTGCATACACTGCACGCACAAGCCCTCGTCATAGGTCAGGAATTCCACTTTGGAGAAGTCCGTTTTTTTCTTTCGTGCCGCTTCCTCTATCGCCCAGTCGAAGTCGGCTTTCGTTACAAAATCGGGCAGGCGGATAAGCGACACCCACTTGAAATCCTCCTTGTGGGCATAGTCCACTCCATGCACACCGTCCTGCCACCAGAAGCCCTCCAGCGGCGGCACGACATAGTCAAAATAGCCCTCGATCCGATGCTCGCCCTTTTTGCTCATCTTGATCGTGTAGGCAATGCCGTAGAGCAGCTCGATCGCCTGCTTGTACTCGCCGCCCTCGGTGTTCGGGTCGCCCTCGCCGCGCACGGCGATATAGTTCATCGGCGGCACGGTCACGATCGTCGGCTCCTTCGGCGGCATATAGAATTCCTTGTATTCCTTTTTGAAATCGAACGGCATATCATTTCCTCCGTTTCTTCGGCTCCGGCAGCTCGTCATACATCGCCGTGATAAGCTGAAACAGAAATCCCTTATCGTCCACATTGTCCACAAGAAGCATTTCTTTAGCCCCATCATAGGGAAGCTCCAGCGCCGCATCGGGCATCAGCTTACGGGCGGATTTCACAGGCTTCACGAGGAAACGGTCATCATATATTCCGCCAAAGATCCTGCCACGGTAGTAAAGTATATATTCGCCCATCATAGCCTTATGCGTGATCTCATCAAGGGCAGACAGCTGTTCGAGTATGAAGTTAAGATATTCCTTTGTTGACGGCATATTATCCCTCCTGTTCTTCCAGCACTGCGCCTGTCTACGGGGCTGTGCTGCGATCATTATACCACAGAAAACGGGCAGCGTCAATGTTGCAGGACAAATTTGCAGGCGCCGTTTATCCGCGCTCCTTTGTCAGGCGGTAGGCCGCCGGCGACAGCCCCGTGTGCCGCTTGAAGACTGTGCTGAAATAGCTCGGGTCTCCGTAGCCGCAGGCAGCCGAGATCTCCGCGACGGTCAGCTCGCTCTCCCTCAGCATTCGGCAGGCCTCGTCTATCCGCCGCCCCGTGAGGTAGTCGTTGGGGCGCATATTCAAAGCGCTCTTGAAAATGCGGCAGAAGTGCTGGTGAGTCACGCCCGTCAGCTCCGCCAGAAAGGGGATAGGTATATCCTCGGCGTAGTGGTCGTAGATGTATCTCAGAGCAGGTATAAGCACCGAGAGCTGGCGGCTGCGCCTGACGTCGGCCTCGGTGTTGAAGAGCCGCCTGAACCCGATGATGTAATCATACACCAGCGCCGAACAGGTGAGGCCGCTGTAAAGAATGTCCGTCCGCTGAGACTCCAGCATCGCCGTGAAGATCTGCTGCATCGCCGAAGGGTCGCGTGCCTCGGCGGTGATGACGCCGCCCATCTCAAGCTTTTCGAGAGCCGCCTTGCAGCCTGCGCCGTCAAAGGCGATCCAATCGACCTCCCAGCTCTCGGTGAGGGGGTAGTATTCGTGAGGCGCCTGCGCAGGCAGGAAGATGAACGTTCTCTCCCCGATCTCCTCTGTCATTCCGTCATGCACAAGGCAGCCCCTGCCGCCTGCGCTGTAGAGTATCTGGTGCCACTGGTAGCCCTCGGGTCTGTTGATGTGTCCCTGATAGCTGCTGCCGCCGATCCCCTTCAGAAGAAAGGGCAGCCCCTCAAGCTCGGGATTGTATGGGTAGATGCTTTTCTCGATATTCATTATTTTCACCTCTGTTCCATTATAACCCGCCGACCGCCGCCTTGTCAACAGCCCCGTAAACATCCTGCTCTGCGGAAATCGTTTTCGCGACGCGGCTTTTGTTTTTTGAACATGAAAGCCCCCGTTTCATTTCAAAATTTCAGCTTGAAAACAGCCCCGCATAATGGTATCATATAATCAAGCAGTAAGCCGCCCGCGCACCGTTCTTCCTCCATCACGGTCGCGGCGGCCGACCTGAGTAAAAAAAGGAGAGATCGTTATGATAAAGAAAGCAATAGCCGCCCTACTCGCGGGGACGATGGTGCTTGGCATGACAGCTTGCGCAAGCTCCGACAGTTCAAACGCGGACAGCACCGCAAACGCCGCCTCTGATTCGGCAGCAGAGCAGGAGACCCCCGAAGAAACAGAAAGCTCCGCCGCCGCAAGACGCGAAAAGCTCTACACCTACCTCTGTGATAACTTCGGCAAGACCATGCTTTCCTGCCAGCAGGAAAGCACCTGGATGGGCTCCCCCGACTACGAGATGGATTACATTCAGGAGACAACGGGCAAGCTCCCTGCCATGCGCGGCCTTGACTTCATGAACAACGACTTCGACGGCGTTGTCGAGCGCTCGAAGGAGTGGGACGCCAAGGGCGGCATCGTCACTATCTGCTGGCATACGGGCACCGCAGGCTCAGGCTATCAGGAGAGCCTCGACGAGAAGCCCGATTTCGCAAAGCTGCTTCAGGACGGCACCCCCGAGAACGAGGCCATGATGAAGAGCTGGGATCAGGCCGCAAAGGCCCTGCAGCAGCTCCGTGACGCGGGCGTTCCCGTGCTGTGGCGGCCCTTCCACGAGTTCGACGGCCAGTGGTTCTGGTGGGGCAAGGGCGGCAAGGATAACTTCATCAAGCTCTGGCGGCTGATGCACGACAAATTCACGAACGAGTACGGCCTTGACAACCTTATCTGGGTGCTGGGCTATTCGGGCGAGGTCAAGAGCGGCTGGTACCCGGGAGACGAGTACGTTGACATCATCGGCTCCGACACCTACGACAACTCCACCAACAAGAACGCCTGGAAGAAGCTGGAGAAGATCGCCGACAAGCCCCTTGCCTTCCACGAGTGCGGCTTTGTCCCCTCTGTCGAGCAGTTCGAGAAGGACGGCGCCATCTGGTCGTGGTTCATGATCTGGCATACCGATTACATCACAGGCAACAACAAGGACCGCCTCAAAGAGGTCTACAACAGCGACAAGGTCATCACTCTCGACGAGATGCCCGAGTTCTGAAATATATGTGCAAAACGCTCCGCTTGGCGGGGCGTTTTTTTGCCTAAAATAAACAAAAGCGCCTCTTTACGCGCTTTTGTTATGCTGCCAGCATAATTCCGAAGGCGGCTTTGTGCAAAATATTTATACACGGAATGTGTTTTTTGTGCATAGATACGAAATAGTTTGTTAATCATTGACTTTTGCTCCAAAATAATGTTATAATGAATATTATTAGAGTGGATAAGTGTCTCTGCTTGCCTAAAGCGGCGGTGCTCGGAAGGCGGCGATCAATTTGGAACAAACGCAAACGACAGAGGCTGAGAACGCCAAAGAAATAACGGCGCCCGTGCAGTCCTCGGCCGATGCTCCCGAGAACGCAGCCCCCGATCTCGAAACAGCCGAAACAGCAGAAAAAACCGATAAGCCCCAAAAGAAGAAAAAGAAGCGCTCGGCCGGCAGCTATGCCGCAGAGCTGGCTATAAAGCTCGGGATCACCGTGCTGGCCGTGTGGCTGCTGTGTACCTTCGTTATAGGTGTTTTCGTCTGCCATACCAATTCCGGCTACCCGATGATAAAGGACGGCGACCTGTGCATCACCTGGCGCCTCGGCGAGCTCGAGCAGGGCAGCGAGATAGCCTATGAGCGCGGCGGAAAGACCTGCTTCGCCCGTGTTATTGCAAAGGGCGGCGACGAGGTAACGATCGCAGGGGGCACCGTCATGGTGAACGGCTATGTCGCCCTTACCGATACGGTCTACGATACCCCCGACGAGGGCTCGTCCATAGCTTATCCTTATACAGTAAAGGAAGATACAGTCTTCGTCCTCAACGACTTCCGCGAGGATATGTCCGACAGCCGCAGCTTCGGCAGCGTGCCGCTCAGCGACTGCAAGGGCAAGGTCGTTTTCGTGATGAGAAGACGAGGAATATGATACAGTTAAACTGATAGAAATAATGGAGGGATAGAAAATGAGAAAAGCAAGACTTCTTGCAGGAATGGCAGCTTCGGTACTGGCAGCAGCTGCTATGGCTCTGCCCGTGAGCGCAACTGTGGCTCCCGGCGGAAACTACAACGTCCCGGCAACAGATGATTCCGTTACCGAGGCAACCATCACCAAGTATCTTATCATGGACAACGAGGCCAACGCGCCTGCCGTTACCATGACTTACACCCTCACTGCCGGCGAGGCAGCCGCTTCAACAGAGGCCGATACCTTCAATGTCTATGAGGGTATCCTCGATAATATCGAAATGGACGGCACCGCCGGTGACTCTGCAACGATCAGCTTCGACAGCAGCAGCACCAAGGCCGACGCCACAGCCGTCGGCCTGATCGACAGCTTTGATGCCGCCTCTCAGGACTATGTTACCGATGGTTTCAAAATCGACTTCGCTAATGTTGAGTTCCCCGAGCCCGGTATCTACCGCTATGTGATAACCGAGACCTGTAGTCTTGCCGACAATATCGTTTTGCCTATGGACAGCACCGAAAGGACGATCGACGTCTTTGTTGTCGATGCCTCCGAGAACGACGGCACCGCCGCAGACGACAAGAAGCTGAAGATAGAGAATATCGTTCTCTATACCGAGGTCATCGACAGCAACACCGAGTCCGACATTGAGACCGCAGCAGGAACAAAGACTGCCGCCTTCAACAATCTCTATGAAACACATGACCTGACCCTGAGCAAGACCGTAACAGGCAATCAGGGCTCAAAGGATAAGTACTTCGCCTTTGAGGTCGAGATCACCGATGCAGGCAGCGGCACCAAGCTTGACGTCGCCCTCGACAGCGCAGATGATGTACTCGACAAGAGCGCGAAGATCAACGAGAGCATCGCAGCCGACGAGAACCCTGACGTCCTCACAACAGATGCAAGCGGCTCCGTTACTCAGACCTTCTATCTCATGCACGGCCAGAGCCTTGTTATCAAGGGACTGCCTGACGGCGCTAAGTACACTATCACCGAGGACTTTGCAGAATATGCCGTAAGCGCTGAGGTATCCGGCGACACCGACGCCGCCGCCGATACGGGCATCGCCGGCAACGGCATTGTGTCAGACAGCACCACAGGTATCAAGGACGATACCGAAGTTGCCTATACCAATAATAAGGAAGGTACTATCCCCACAGGCGTTATCCTCTCGATCGCTGCTCCCTGCGTGATCGGTATCGCAGTAGTAGGCGGCATCATCGTTCTCTCTGTAAAGAAGAAGAGGAGCGAAGCAGAGGAATAAGCCATGGCAGAGGGCACAAGACGCTGCCTGAAAACCCTCAACGACCTCTATGACAAGGCGCTGAGGCTGGCGCTGTATATCGCGCTGGGCATAGTTTTCTGGTGTATTTACGACGCGGCTTATGTCTATACCCATACGCTGGATAAGGACATACTCAAATATAAGCCCGACCCCTACGGCGATAACACAGCCGCCCTCGACTCGCCCATCACGGACGACATGGTCTCGTGGCTGACTATCGACGACACGAACATAGACTACCCTGTCATGCAGGGCAGAGATAATACCGAATACCTCAACAAGGATCCCTTCGGCGAGTATTCCCTGTCGGGAAGTATCTTCCTCGACAGCCGCTGCTCCCCCGATTTTACCGACGACTATTCCCTTGTCTACGGACATCACATGGAGTACGGCAAAATGTTCGGCGCCCTTGACGAGTTCCTTGACAGCTCTTACCTTTCGGCGCACAGCACAGGCACCCTTATTATCGGAAAGGACGCCCATGCGGTCTATCCGCTGAAAGTCTTCGCGGCGCTGAATGTCAACGCCCGCGACAACGAGGTGTTCAGCCCCTCTGAATCATTGGAAACAAGAAAATATCTCGCCGCCCATTTAGGCGAGGAGCCCGAGGATAAGCGCATCCTGGCGCTCTCCACCTGCTCCGAGGGCGACAGCCTTGCAAGGATCGTGGTCTTCTGCTATATCCTCGACGAGCAGAAACAAAAGAATGCAAACTAAAACAAGGAGGTGTGCCATGCTTTTACAACTGAATAAGTTAAGAGCCGCTCTGGCGGCAGGCGTGTGTACACTTGCCTTGCTCTGCGGCTCAGCCCCCGTGGCGTCAGCCTATACCGAGGTCACAGCCGAGATACCCATCGCCTGCGAAGAGGTCTCGGGCGACAAGGCTCATGACTACCGCATAGAGATACTCGGCGGCGAGGAAGACGTCCCCATGCCCGAGGACGATCACCTGACCGTGGCTCACGGCGAAACAGGCGCCTTCAAGATCGCCATTGCCGAGCCCGGCACATATAAATATACCGTCAAGGAGATCATCGGCGACGAGGAAGGAGTCGAGTACGACACCAGCGTCTACGATGTTACCATCTTCGCCACCAACGGCGAAAACGACGAGCTGACCTACGTTGTCTCGGCGACTGTCGCGGGCACCGACGAAAAGCCCGATAAGATACGCTTCTCAAACGGCACCGAGGACGAAGAGCACCACAGCGCTGATGAGGACAACTCGCAGCCTGACCGCGGCGGCACAGGCGACAACGACGACCCCAACGGCAACGCCTTCACAGGCAGCGGCGGAATAACGGTCTCGGCGCTGTTCCTGACCCTTATCCTGCTTTTCGTATTCAGAAAACGAGATAACAAAGACGAAAACGAACAATAATTATGGAGGGATAGAAACAATGAAAATGAAGAGATTTTTTGCAGGATTGGCAGCAGCGGCCCTTTCGGCCGCAATGATGGCAGCCCCCGCAAGCGCATCGACCATAACTTCGACCGATTTTAGTTATGAGGGCGTTGAAGGCGGAACACATACTTTCAACAAGTATCTTGTTATGGATAGTGGTGTTGAGTGCCCGGCAGCAGAATTTACTTACACAGTAGCCAACGGAGCCGCAGTAACTACTTATGGTAACGGAGAAATGGAAGTTTATTCAGGCTCTAAGGCAACAGGTACACCCACGGTTGCTAATGTTGTTTTTGCTGCCGGTGATACAAAGACCAATGGTGCAGAAAATGATGGGATCACAGGTAATGCAGGTGCAGGCAGTGTTACAGAGGCTTATGTCAGAAAAGATCTGATCGTTGATTTCAGAAATGTTACATTCCCCGAGCCCGGTGTTTATCGCTTTATCCTTACTGAAAACACTACATTTGATAACGGTGTCTCGCTCAGAAGTACTCCCGCTGCCAGGACGCTTGATGTTCTTGTAGAAGACAATCAACAAAACGATCACAAGCTTGTAGTAAGCAGCTATGTCCTTTATGACAGAGAGATCAATACAGCGTTTGTGAAGGAAAACACTCTTGGCGGTGGAAATAAGGCGGGAGAGACTTCCGATACCGTTCACAAGACCGATGGCTATGTTAACCAGTATAAATCTCATGAGATCACATTCTCCAAGAATGTAGAAGGCAATCAGGCCTCGCGTGATAAGTATTTCAAGTTTACTGTCACAATAGAGAATGCACCCGGAGCAGTTATTACACTTGACGGTGATTATGTAACTAATCCTACGGCTACTTCGGCTACTGTCTACACTGCAACGGTCATGGCCACTGCAAATGGCGTTGATGACCTGTCAGGTGAAGGAAAGCCCGAAGGTCAGCAGATCGTTGTCCCGACAAGCGGAACCGTAACTCGTGATTTTTACCTTCAGCATGGTCAGGAAATCACACTCACAGGCGTTCCCGAAGGCGCTTCCTACACAATAACCGAGGACAACGAGGATTACAAGCCGGCTATTGAGATCACAGGCGATACTCAGACCGGAGATTCGGCGCTCGATTCCGGCGCCGCGATAGATACCGCTGGCGAGAAGAACACCTACACCGACACCTACCTGAAGAGCGACACGGCCGCTGTTTTCACCAATGACCGTACAGGCACTGTACCCACAGGAGTTATACTTTCGATCGCAGCTCCGTGTGTTATCGGTGTCGCAGTCATAAGCGGCCTTGTGATAATGAACATCAAGAAGAAGAAAAACGAGTCCGAGGAATGATCTCAGACCCCAAAACGCAAAACAAAAAGCTCTCCCGCGGGGAGAGCTTTTTTAATGCCTGCACAGCATGGAAGCAGAGCCTCCTGCCAAACAAAAAGCCCCTCCGTCCGGAGGGGCTGTGTAATTTCTGTCAGCGATCAGACACCGTACTTTGCAGTGTTAACCTTGATGCCAACGCCCATTGTAGAAGCAACTACAACGCTCTTGAGGTACTGACCCTTTGCAGCAGCAGGCTTAGCCTTTACGATAGCGTCCATGAGAGTGTTGAAGTTCTCTTCAAGCTTCTCGGCGCCGAAGGAAGCCTTGCCGATAGGGCAGTGGATGATGTTGGTCTTGTCAAGACGATACTCGATCTTACCGGCCTTAGCATCGGTAACAGCCTTTGCAACGTCGGGGGTAACAGTACCGGCCTTGGGGTTCGGCATAAGTCCGCGGGGTCCGAGGATCTTACCGAGACGGCCTACAACGCCCATCATGTCAGGCGATGCAACAACAACGTCAAAATCCATCCAGTTTTCCTTGGTGATCTTCTCAACGAGGTCCATGCCGCCAACATACTCAGCGCCTGCAGCCTTTGCAGCCTCGAACTTGTCTTCCTTGCAGAATACGAGAACTCTTACGCTCTTACCGGTACCGTTGGGAAGAACAACAGCGCCTCTTACCTGCTGGTCAGCGTGACGGGAGTCAACGCCGAGGCGGATATGAGCCTCGATAGTCTCGTCAAACTTTGCCTTAGCGCCCTTAGCGGCCATATCGAGGGCCTCGGGAGCATCATAAAACTTAGCTCTGTCAACTGCCTTAGCGGAGTCAACATACTTCTTTCCGTGTTTCATAGTCCGTGTCCCTCCTTTAGTCTACCACAGTAACGCCCATAGAGCGGCAGGTACCTGCGATCATGCTCATTGCAGCCTCAACGCTTGCAGCGTTAAGGTCGGGCATCTTCTGCTCTGCGATCTTCTGAACCTGCTCCTTGGTGATAGTAGCCACCTTGGTCTTGTTAGGTGTACCGGAGCCGGACTCGATCTTGCAGGCCTTCTTGATAAGAACTGCGGCAGGAGGAGTCTTGGTGATGAATGTGAACGAACGGTCAGCATAAACGGTGATAACAACAGGGATGATAAGACCGATATCGTTCTTGGTCCTCTCGTTGAAATCCTTAGTGAATGCCATGATGTTTACGCCGTGCTGTCCGAGTGCAGGACCAACAGGCGGTGCAGGAGTTGCCTTTCCTGCGGGGATCTGAAGCTTAATATAGCCTACTACTTTCTGTGCCATCTTGCGCACCTCCATAATTTGTGGTAAGGCGAGCCTTCGGGGCTCTCCCACTCTTTTTGAAGCGATGATGACCGATGCTGCGCATTATTTCCAGCGCATACACCCGTATATCAACAAATGCTTCTAATCGTACTTCGCTTATTCCGCGGCCTTTACGTCGCTTGCGGGGATCTTCAGCGGTGTGGGTCTGCCAAGCATGGAAACGATGATCTCAACCTGTGCGTTTTCTTCATCAATGCTGGAAACCTCGCCCGAATATCCCTCGAACATACCTGAAACAACGTTCACCATGTCGCCGACAGCAACGTTGATCTTTACCTCTGCGGTCTTGATCTCGCCTGTCTCGATGCCAAGCGCTGCAACTTCCTTTTCGGAAAGCGGCACAGGCTTCGATGCAGGTCCGACAAAGCCCGTAACGCCTCTGGTGTTTCTTACGATGTACCACGAGTCGTTCGTTACTATCATCTTGACAAGCACGTAGCTGGGGAACAGCTTTCTTTCTACTTCCTTTTTCTTGTCGTCCTTTTCCTCAACGCAAAGCTCGGTAGGGATCTTCACGTCGCAGATAAGGTCCTGAAGCTTACGGTTCTCAACAACCTTTTCGATATTCTCTTTTACCATATTCTCATAGCCGGAATATGTGTGTACAACATACCACTTTGCTTCTTCAGCCATAGTACATACCTCCGTCAAAAATGCTGTCAGACCGTATCTGCTGCTTTTACGAGCCTATGCTCAGCAGCGCCTTGATAACTGCTGCCAGACCTGTGTCGATAGCAAACAGGAAAAGTCCCGTTACACACATAACTGTCATAACGACGCCTGTGTTGTTGACTACCTGCTTTCTTCCGGGCCATACGACCTTCTTCATCTCGCTTCTGAGATCTTTGAAGTATTTCTTGATACCGCCCTTTTTCTTTTCGGTCTTGGCAGGCTTGGACTTCGCGTTAGCCTTGGAGTCAGCCTCTTTCTTAGCCATAGTAACCTCCCGACTTACTTAGTCTCTTTGTGAAGAGTGTGCTTCTTGCAGAACTTGCAATACTTGTTCATTTCAAGTCTGTCAGGGTCATTCTTCTTGTTCTT
>OCTW011498486.1_pt1 | contig 13277 bp, 14 predicted proteins | sample 1539671 | NCBI WGS metagenome assembly OCTW01 (sample SAMN02144230, study PRJEB22623) | gut metagenome | biome: sheep rumen | host: Ovis aries | place: New Zealand | reverse complement strand
AGATACTCATGAACCGGCAGTTTGATAACTTGACCAGTGGGTTCTACCAACTGAGCCATGCGACCATGCGGTTTCCGTAAAAGTTACCAGTGTGTTCTACCAACTGAGCCATGCGACCTTATCCGAACGTTTCTGACAATCTCTCCTAATATGTTCGGGTTTTTAGGGGAGCTTTCCGTGGATTCGAGTGAACGGCTTGCCAGCAACCTGTTCACATCGACATCTCTCATTCGAGAGAAGGTACCAGTAGGTACTACCAACTGAGCCATGCGACCATGCGGTTTCCGTAAAAGTTACCAGTGTGTTCTACCAACTGAGCCATGCGACCATGTGCTTTCCTACGAAGGTACCAGTAGGTACTACCAACTGAGCCATGCGACCATAAGCTTTCTAACAAAGGTACCAGTAGGTACTGCGTTGCGGATGTCTTCCTCAAGATTAGCCGCGGCGCCCTTGGCGTCGACCATCTTTTCCCGGATCGCTTCCTTGAGCAGTTCCCGGCCGACTTTGGCGTCCTCTGCGGCAGTCGCGGTCTTTTTGCTCAGTTCAGCGAGCTTTACACTCAGATCCGCCAGCTTCTGATCATAGGTCTTCATCGTGCGGGTCCTTCCTTTTTTTCATCGCTTATGCTTCATCCTGAACAGCCTCAGGCTGCTGGGAGCACGCTCCCGTTTTTCAGTCCGGGTGCGAACGCCCGTTTTTTGATAATTAAAAGGCAATGTCCCCGCCTGCGTCAAGCGTTTGGCCCCTTTTTAGGCCATATTCCGCTGTTTTTTTCAAAGTCTTCCCGGCCGCGAAGCAGAAATGAACTGGCTCACGCCTTGCTGCGGCCTCGGCGGACTGCCTTTAAGAAAACGCAGACCATCAGGATGTAGCAGATGGTCTTGGGCAGCATCAGCATGCCCAGCATCGGCACGAGGCCCGCCGCCACCGCCACCGGGATATAGAAAAGGAAGGACAGCAGGATATAGATCCAGAAATAGCGGAACGTCTTTTCCTCTCCCCGTTTCTGGAAGTACAGCCAGCAGATTGCCCCGCCCAGGATCACGAAGGGCACGTTGCGGATGATGCCCCAGAGGGGATCGCTGCTGTTTTGGAGCCACCCGTTCTGGGGGAACAGGCACAGGGCGGCGCGGACGGCCGCCAGAGCCCAGACAGCCGTCGTCATGTTTTTGTTTTCCTTTTCCCGGTACCAGCCCAGCCAGATAAAATAGAGCAGCACATAGAAAACCGTCATCGTGATCGAGGTCACCAGCTTGCCGATGCCCAGGGCCGCCTGGAAATCCCCTTCCACAAAATAATTCAGCACCCGGGGCACCAGGTGGAAGGCATCCCCGCAGCCCAGGACCAGGGTGGCAAAGCCCATCGTCCGTCCCGTATTGTTGGTGGCCTTTTGCAAAATCAGCATGCCGCTGACGACGGCGAACAGCAGGTACAGGATGTCAAAGGTGGATTCTCCGTATTTCATCTGATTTACCTCCGATCGTGGGTTGGATGGGGTCACACTGGTCGCCGCATGTTTTCCAGCAGCTTTTCTGTCACCGGGTGGAGATGCTCGTCCTTTAAATAGACATACTGGACGGAGGACAGGACCTTTTCCCCGTCCGGCCAGAGGACGGCGCCGGTGCCGTCCCCGTTCAGCCCGTAATCCCGAATCGTCTCCCCCGGCCTTGGAACCAGGACGGACAGGCGGTTTAACACCCGGGAGCCCAGGTAGAATTCAAACACGCCCCGCTCCGGATCCAGGGCCAGATGGTTGCCCGCAAAGCCGCTCAGCCCCAGGGCCGTATCGGACATGAAGACCGGGGTTTCCGAAAAATGCTGGTCCGGGTGGCGGACGTAGCACAGGCAGCCCAGGCACTGGCTGAAGCCGCCGCCGGGCAGCGGACGGCCGACATGGTTTTCCGCCATTATGCGCAGGGAAGCGGCGGAAACGACCTTTCCGGCCAAAACGCCCTGGCAGAGGCGGATCATGTCCCCCGCCGTGGAAAACAGGCCTGCGTGGCCGGGACAGTCGTCTCCCTCTATCCCAAGAATCCTCGCCTTGGGGTCGTGCGGGGTGCCGGGGGCGACCCCGTCCCGCAGGATGTAGCGGCCCTGCTCGATGCGGTGCTCCCGGTCGGTGGAAACGCAGCGGGGGCGAAGCTCCTTGGGCACCAGGCAGAAGGTCTCCTCCATGCCCAGGGGGCCAAGGATTTCCCGCTTTAGCAGCTCCATATAGGAAGTCCCGCCCGCCCCCTCCAGGACGTACTTGATCACCATGGCCGGCATGTCGCTGTAGGGCCGCGGGCCGTTTTCCTCGGCGACCGCGGCAAAAAGCCGGGCCAGGGCTTCCTCCCGCGTGGCCGCCTGGTCGACGCGCTCCGGCGTCCTGACGGCCCGCTCAAACCAGGCCGTTTGGCGGACGGTGAGGTCCGACAGGTTCCGGAAAGCCGGGGCGTACCTCGTCACGGGGGCGTCCAGGTCGATTTTCCCCTGCTCATACAGGCGCATCAGCAGGAGGCCGGTGAACAGCTTGGTCAGGCTGGCCAGGTCAAAGACGCTGTCCTCCCCGACGGGCCGGCCGGGCAGGTCCGCCGTCCCGCCGCAGGCAAAGCAGGCTCGGTCCCTCGTCCCGCAGGCGATGGACATGCAGGAAAGGACCTTCGTTTCCTCCGTAAAGAACCGGATGACCGGCTCATACCGCTTTTCCCCCTGCATCCTCCACCCCACCAGACAAAACAAATCATTACGAATTACGCATTACGAATTACGCATTAGAAAAAAGCTTTGCCGCCGGTCTCGCGTTCAGCTTAAGGTCGGCGATTTCGCCGTTTTTCAGGCGGAAATAGGCGGCGGAGGCGATCATCGCCCCGTTATCTCCGCACAGGTCCAGGCGGGGCATGTACAGCGGGATGCCCGCCCCGTCGCACAGGGCCTGCATCTGCCGGCGCAGCAGGCTGTTGGCGGAAACGCCGCCGGCCAGGGCCAGGCGGGCAGCGCCGGTGTCCCGCGCGGCCTGCATGGTTTTTTCGCACAGCATGTCGACCACCGCCTTGCGGAAGGAGGCGGCCAGGTCGGCGCTGTCCATCCGCGCGCCCACCTGCTCCTGATGATGGACGGCGTTTAAAAAGGCGGTCTTGAGGCCGGAAAAGCTGAAATCATATTTTCCGTCCGTGTGGGGATGAGGCAGCGGCAGGGCCTCCGGGTTTCCCTGTTCGGCCAGTTTATCCAGCCGCGGGCCACCGGGATAGGGCAGGTCCAGCACCCGGGCCGCCTTGTCGAAGGCCTCGCCCGCCGCGTCGTCCTGGGTGCAGCCCAGGAGCTCGTAAACCCCGTAGTCCTTCACATGCAGGATATGGCTGTGCCCGCCGCTGACCACCAGGCACAGAAACGGCGGTTCCAGCTCCGGGCTCGTCAGATAATTGGCGCAGATGTGGCCCTCGATGTGGTGGACGGGCACCAGCGGTTTGCCGGTCACATAGACCAGCCCCTTCATATAGCTGACCCCCGCCAGCAGGGCTCCCACCAGCCCCGGCCCGTAGGTGACGGCCAGGGCGTCTACGTCGTCCAGCGCCATCCCCGCCTTGCGCAGGGCCTCGTCCAGGACGGGCGTCACCTTTTCCACGTGGGCCCGGGAGGCGATTTCCGGCACGACGCCGCCGTAGAGGGCGTGCATGTCGATTTGGGAATAGACCTCCGAGGACACGATGACCCGGCCGTTTTCCACTACGGCCGCGGCGGTTTCGTCGCAGGAGGTCTCCATGGCGAGGATGCGGACCTTGTCTTTCTGCTGCAGCCGGGAAAGGGTTTCCCGGGCCAGTTCCATGTAACTCATTTCGTTTTCATTTCCTTATTCGGCAGGCGGTTCCAAAGGATCGCCGCCAGGATCAGCACGACGGCCAGAGCGGCCACCGGCAGGAGCTTTTTCAGGATCTCTCCCCCGTACCAGATGAAAAAGGGCGTGGGCATCAGGGCGATGAGCAGATCGGTCTGCGGGTTTAAAAGCCAGAGGTCATTGCGGAAAAACAGCTTGTGAAAGCCGATAAAAAAGCGGTCGAACCCGCTCAGGGCCAGTGCCGTCAGGACCGCCCCCAGCATCAGCCACAGCCCCGCCCCAAGGGCCGCGCCCTTGAACAGGGCCCGCCCATTTCGGCCCCGTTTCAGGTACAGCAGGGCAGCCAGGCTCAGGAACACCGCTCCCGTCCCCAGCCGGATGGCGGACAGCAGGCGGATCAGGCCCCGGACGTCCTCCATGTGCAGGTTTTCCTTTTCATTGAAGGCGGCCCGGCTCTCCCCGTTTTCCCCGGGAACCATGACGCGGTCCCCCTTCCCAGCCAGGTACTCGGTGATGCCCCGGGCGTAGTCCCCGTACCGCTCCGGCCCGACGCCGAAATGCTCCGTCCTGGCGTAAAGCACAAAGCCGGAATACATGGTATCCCGGCTGAGCACACAGGAGTAGACGACAGAAGCCGTCATGCAGAGAAAGGCGCAAAAACACGCAATGGCGGCAACGCACTGATACATTCTTAGATGTTTCATCACGCAATCAACAGACTGATACCAAGGTTCTCACACTAATTCCCAGGAGTTTCAGAGGGCGGAGCCCTCTGAGGAAAATCCGCAGTACCGGCTTCGCCGGTGCGAGGAGAATTTTTGCGGAGCAGAGCTTGCCCTGCGGGAGCAAAAATTCATTCATTGCGGATTTGCCGCCCGGGAGTTCCGAAGGAACGAGAGGCAAATCCGTAGGGGGTTCTCGTAAGGGGGACGCAAGTCCCCCTTGCGAGGCTTACTGCATCTTAAGGTACGCTGTCGTAAACCCGTCCAGGTTGCCGTTCATCACATCGTCGATGTTGCCGGTTTCGTAGCCGGTGCGGTGGTCCTTGACCATGGTGTAGGGCTGGAATACGTAGGAGCGGATCTGGCTGCCCCACTCGATCTTCTTCATTTCGCCCTTGATGTCCGCCATCTGCTGTTCCTTCTCGCGCTCGCGGATTTCCAGCAGCTTCGCTTTCAGCATGCGCAAGCAGGTCGCGCGGTTCTGGGTCTGGTCGCGCTCGGTCTGACAGGAGACGACGATGCCCGTCGGGAAGTGGGTCATGCGGACGGCGGAGGAGGTCTTGTTGACGTTCTGTCCGCCGGCGCCGGAGGAATGGTAGGTATCCACCCGGACGTCCTTCATGTCGATCTCAATCTCATTGTCGTCGTCCTCCATGATGGGGGCGACGTCCAGGGAGGAGAAGGAGGTGTGGCGGCGGGCATTGGAGTCAAAGGGGCTGATGCGCACCAGACGGTGGACGCCCTTTTCCCCGCGCAGGTAGCCGTAGGCGTTGTCCCCGTCCACCTCGAAGGAAACGGCCTTGATGCCGGCTTCGTCCCCTTCCAGATAGTCCAGGAGCTTGACTTTGAAGCCCAGCTTCTCGCAGTAGCGGGTGTACATGCGGTAGAGCATCTGCGTCCAGTCCTGGGCCTCGGTGCCGCCGGCCCCGGCGTGCAGGGACAAAATGGCGTTGTTCCCATCGTAATCCCCGCGCATGAGGGTTTCCAGCTCCAGGGCTTCCACGCTCTCCTTGAGCCGTTTATATTCCTCCCCGATCTCGGGGACCATGGACTCGTCGTCCTCTTCCCCGGCCAGCTCGATCATCACGGCCAGGTCGTCCACCCCGGACACCAGGGACTGGTAGTGGTTCATCTTGCTCTCGATGGCAGCAATGCGGCGGTTGACGTGGGTGGAGCGCTCCAGGTTGTCCCAGAAGCCGTCGGCGTTCATCTCTTCCTTGAGCTCGGTCAGTTCCTTTTCCAGGTCCTCCAGGTGAAGACCTCCGGCGATTTCCGCAAGCTTCTGCCGAAGGACCTCGGTGTCCTGTACATATTGTTCCAAAGCGACGATCATGATACATTCTCCTTTGCTTAACCGGGGGTTCTGAGCGCCCGAAAATGGAGCCGACAGCTCCATTTTCACGAAAAACGGACCAGGAAGGTCCTGGAGCTGGAACGACAGGCAAATCTGCTAAAAAAGGGATACGGGGAAAACAAATTTCCCTGCAAGCACCGTTCAGTTACTGACCAAACGGCTACAGAAACAATTCACTGATGAAAACCACCACGCAGGAAGCCACGGCCACCACGAACAGGCCCTGCCCGCTCCACGCCAGGGCGACCCCGGCTACCAGGGCCAGCAGGCCGGACCACACGCTGTCCGTCGCGTGCAGGATGTCCGGAAAGGTCATCACCGCCAGTGTCACATAGGGCACATAAAACAGGAAGGACCGAAGGAACCGGCTCTTGATGGGCTTTCGGATCAGGGTCAGCGGCAGCGCGCGGATCACGAAGGTGACCGCCGCCATCACCAGGATGTAGGAAATCATGTTATGGTTCATCCGACCCCTCCTTCACAGGACGGATCAGCGCCGCTCCGGCGGACAGGACCACCGTCAGCAGGATCACCCGCATCCCGGAGGAAAGACTGCTGATGCCGGGCAGGACGGAGCAGGCCCAGGAAAGCCCCATCGACAAAATCACCAGGACCAGCACGGTCCGGTTCTGCCGGGCCTTGGGAATGATGACCGCCAGGAACATGCCGAACAGCCCCACGCTCAGCGCGCTGATCAGCCGGTGCGGCAGGATGTTCCCCACGAGCACGCCCAGGATCGTGCCGCCTGTCCACCCGGTGGTGGCGATCACGAAAAGGCCGAAGGTGTACATCGGGTCCAGATACCCGTCCACCGCCATCGAGCAGCCGAAAATCTCGTCCGTCACGGTGAAGCCCAGCAAAAGCCGGTGAGAAAGCGGCGTATCCTCGGACAGCTTCTGGCTCAGCGCACAGCTCATCAACAGGTACCGGGCATTGGCGATCAGCGTCATCAGGGCTGCTTCCCACAGGCCCGATCGTTCGCCGATCACTTTGAACCCGGCGTACTCCCCGGCCGAGGCGTTGTTCAGCAGGCTCGCCAGCCCCGCCTCAAACCAGGTGAGCCCCACGTTCCGGGCGGTGATCCCCAGGGCAAAAGAAACCGCCAGATACCCCAGCATAATGGGCACCCCATTGCGGACGCCCCGCAGAAACCAGCTTCTGCCGCCGCTCACCGGCATCCCCTTCCTTCCCCGGCCCGAAAGCCCAAAATCCTAATTATTTTACCGTAAAACAGGGGATGTGTCAAACATGGATCATGATGAAAACAGACGACACGGAGGGGAGATGTTAAAAGTTACTTTTATACATGGATTATCCTCTCTTCCCTTCTTGATCAATGGCTCTCTTTGGTGGCATAATAGAAGCGGGAACACTCCCGATCAAACGCAAGGAGAAACCGTCATGAATAAAAAGACCACTGCCCTGCTGTGCGCGTTCCTGCTCTGCCTTTTCTGCCTTCCTTCCTCGGCGCTGACCCGCGATTTTGCTTCCGTCAAAATCAACGAGATCATGGCCTCCAACGGGGACACCATTTTGGACAGCGAGGGGAACAGCCCGGACTGGATTGAACTAAAGAACATTTCCGACGACGATATCGACCTGAGCGGCCTGTGCCTGTCGGACGGGAAAAAGAACCTGGAGAAGTTCGTCTTTCCGGAAGGGATCGTCCTGCCCAAGGGCGGCTTCCTGGTGATCTTCTGCTCTGAAGAAGAGAGCGTAAAGACCCTGGATGGCGGGGCGGTTGAAATTCACACTGCCTTTAAGCTCTCGGCGGACGGGGAAAAGGCCGTGCTGTCCTATCAGGGGGCCATTCTGGACATCGTCCGGTTTGACATGCAGACCAAGGACGTCTCCTGGGCCCTCAAGGACGACGGCACCTGGACCTTCTCCAACGTCCCGACGCCGGGGGCGGAGAACCAGTTCTGAAAACTGTGACCGGCGGGCCTAATCAACCCATTGGATCGGAGTAGTTTATGCTGCACGCAAAAAACGGCCGGCTGACCCTATCCACCGGCGAAATGGACTATATCCGCTTTGGGTCCGGCAGCCGGACCCTGGTCATGCTTCCCGGGGTGGGCGACGGACTGACAACCGTCCGGGGAATGGCCCTGCCCTTTGCCCTGATGTACAGGAAGCTTTCGCGGGTCTTTACCGTGTATGTCTTCAGCCGCCGGGTTCGCCTCGCCCCCGGGATGACCACCCGGGACATGGCGGTGGATGTCAACCTGGCCCTGGAAGCCCTGGGTCTTTCCGGGGTCTGCCTCGTCGGCGTCTCCCAGGGCGGGATGATCGCCCAGTGGCTGGCGATCAATCACCCGGACAAGGTGAGCAGACTCGTCCTGACCGTCACCCTGAGCCGCCCCAACCCCACCGTGCGGGACGTCATCAGCCGCTGGAGCAGCATGGCCCAAAGAAGCGATTACCAGGGCATTATGCTGGACACCGCCGAAAGGTCCTACTCCAAAAAGCGGCTGAAAAAGGCCAGGCTTTCGTACCGCTTCCTGGGCAGCTTCGGAAAGCCGAAGAGCTTCGACCGCTTCCTGATCCAGGCGGCATCCTGCGTCAGCCACGACACGTATGAACTTCTTCCCCGGATTTCCTGCCCCACCCTGGTCATCGGCGGGACGGACGACCGGATCGTCACCGGGGAGGCGTCCCGTGAAATCGCCGGTCAGATCCCCAGCGCGACGCTTTATATGTACGAAGGCCTCGGCCACGGCCTGTACGAGGAAGCGCCGGACTTTCTGGACAGGGTGAGGGAGTTTTGTTTGGGGATTAGGGATTAGGGATTAGGGAATAGGCATTAGGCATTAGGCATTAGGGATTAGGCATTAGGGCTGTGAGGGCCCGGAACACAGCACAGTGTGCTGTGTTCAGCGAACAGCGGGCCGGCAGGCCCTGGACAAGACATTACGCATTAAGCATTAGGCATTACGCATTTGGCAAAATCAGGGGGGGAGGCGCATCAAATGATTCCCGGGTTTGTTATCTGGAGCGCTGTGGCGCTCATGTTGGTTGGAGTCGGGTTTTGGGCTTTGCGCTCCAGGAAAGCGGTGGGTTTCTTTGCGGGGGTGGAAGCGCCGAAGGTCACGGACGTTAGGAAATATAACCGCGCCGTCGCGGGCCTCTGGTTCATATACGCGGGGCTGTTTGAGCTGCTGGGGATCCCTTTTCTCTTCCTCAAGCAGAACTCCGCCGGCTTTCTCCTCCCCGTGCTGGGCACGGCGGCCATCTCCATCGGGCTGATGATCGCCTACCAGTACATTCTCCGCCGATACCAGCAGCCCAATCAGTAAATTCCCCTGTTCGGTCAGGGAAAAGGAAGATATTATCACCGCGGTGCGAAGAAAAATTCTTCGCCTCAGGAGGGAAACGAAACCATGAACCGGGATCTGACCATTGGAAAGCCCTCGTCCGTGCTCTGGCGGTTCTGTCTGCCGCTGTTCGGGAGCGTCATTTTTCAGCAGCTGTACAACATCGCGGACAGTTTGGTGGCCGGCAAGTACATCGGCGAAAACGCCCTGGCGGCCGTCGGCAACAGCTATGAAATCACCCTGATCTTCATCGCCTTCGCCTTTGGCTGCAACATCGGCTGCTCGGTCGTGGTGTCCCGCTACTTTGGGGCAAAGCAGCTGGACGAAATGAAAACGGCGGTGTCCACGGCGGCCATTTTCAGCGCCGCGCTGTGCGGGCTTTTGATGGCACTAGGCCTGCTGTTCAGCCGCCCTCTGCTCGCCCTGATCCGGACGCCGGCGGAGATCCTTTCCGATTCCGCCCTGTACCTGGACATCTACCTGCTGGGCCTGCCGTTCATGTTCTTTTACAACCTCGCCAACGGCATCTTTACCGCCCTGGGCGATTCCAGGACGCCGTTTCTGTTTTTGGCGGCCTCCTCCACGGCCAACATCCTGATGGACATTCTGTTCGTCAAGGGCTTTGGCATGAAGGTGGAAGGCGTCGCCTGGGCGACCCTGCTGTGCCAGGGGGTCAGCTGCGTGCTGGCCATTTGGTTTGTGCTCAAGCGGCTCAAAGGGATCCGGACGGAGAAGCCGCCCAAGCGCTTTTCCGCCAAGCTCCTTCGGATGTTCCTGGCCATCGCGGTGCCCAGCACCCTGCAGCAGAGCTTTATTTCCGTCGGCAATCTGGTCATCCAGGGGGTCATCAACAGCTTCGGTCCCGGCGTCATCGCAGGATACTCCGCGGCGGTCAAGCTGAACAACCTGGTCATCACGTCCTTTACCACCATGGGCAACGGTATTTCCAACTATACCTCCCAGAACCTCGGGGCCGGAAAGCACGAGCGGGTTTCCGGCGGCTTCCGGGCTGGGCTCCAAATGGTCTGGTGGATCAGCCTCCCCCTGGCCGCCGGATATTTCTTTCTGGGCGAACCGCTGCTCCGCCTGTTTATCGACCAGCCCTCCGCCCTCGCGGTGCAGACCGGCATCACCTTCCTCCGGATTCTCTCGCCCTTCTATTTCGCGGTGTCCGCCAAGCTCGTCGCGGACGGCGTTCTGCGCGGTGCGGGACAAATGAAGCAGTTTATGATTGCCACCTTTACCGACCTGATCCTCCGGGTCGTCCTCGCCATCGTCCTTTCCAAAACAGCCCTCGGCGCGACGGGCATTTGGTGCGCCTGGCCCATCGGCTGGGTGATCGCGGCGGTGCTCTCGGTGCGGTTTTACTTTCAGTTTCAGAAATCGCTCCATAAAGCAGAGGCTTGACGGCGGGTTTTCTCTAAGCAGCCTGTCCTGTCAGGCTGCTTTAAAAGTTTTAAAAAAATGGATCTTTCTTAAAATTCAGGCAATTCTGCCGGCATGGTCCAAGGCCGTTTAGATTCGGCGCCATGATGGACATTCATATGGCCGGGATCGGGATGGCCTGGATGATTGACAAACCAATATTTGCGGGAGAAAAGCCGATGCTCACGCTCTATAAACCAAAGCCTCAAGATCTTTGGTTCCGGCAAATGATGCTGGGCGACGAAGATACGATGTCTTACAATCATGCATGGGGCGGTACGATCCCGTGGCCCGAATCGAAATGGGCAAGCTGGTATGATGCCTGGGTGGTCCACCATGAGGGAAAAAGGTATTACAGATATCTGAAAGACGAGGGCGGGCAATTCGTCGGAGAGATCGCCTATCATTATGATGACGAAATCGGGCATGAGATGGCGGACGTCATCATCTATGCGCCCCACAGACGAAAAGGCTATGGCGGAGAAGCGCTGGATTTACTATGCGCGGCCGCGAAGGAGAATGGCGTTGCCGTCTTATATGACGATCTTGCCATTGACAATCCGGCGGTCAGGCTGTTTCTGCGCCACGGCTTTATAGAAGAAAGCCGGACGAAGGAAACAATCCGTCTGCGCAAAATGCTGTAGCTTAAGGGAGAGATCAGCATGAAACTGTTTGTCATCACCGGCACCTGCGGAGCGGGCAAATCCACCGTCAAGGACAGGCTGTCGGCCACGTCCCCCACATCGAATGCAACCAATGGATAAGCCGGAACCGGGGCAAATATCATCTGTTTATCGACACGGAGAACGAAACGCCGGACAGGACCGCGGACAGGATTGCCGCTTTCATCGGCAGACTGACGGATTGACGGCGTAAAACAATGAAAGGATACGCTTCCCTTGAAAGAAATCGAAATCTCCGGTGCCAACCGTTTTGACACCTTTACCAAAACCCGCGTCGGAAGCCGGGCGCTGATCCTCCGGGACGGAATGATTCTGCTTTCCCACGAAACCCGGTCGGGCTGGTGGCTGATCCCTGGCGGCGGAATGGAAGAGGGCGAAACGCCCGAAATATGTTGCAAAAGAGAAGTGGAAGAGGAAACGGGCTATATCGTGCAGCCGCTTCGGGAATTCCTCACCCTCTATGAATACTATGAGGAATACCGCTATATCAGTCACTATTTTGTCTGTGAGGTCACAGGCCAGGGAAAGATGAACCTGACGGACGCGGAGAAAAAGCGGGGTCTGGAGCCTGAATGGCTTCCGCTTCAGGACGCGATTAACCTGTTCTCCCGTCATCAGGACTACGCCGAGGTCAGCGAGGAACAGCGCGGCTCTTATTTACGGGAATTTACCGCTTTGCAGGAATACGTGAAAAACCCTCTGAGCGACAGGGACACCGTCAGGAACCAGTATCAGACGGCCGAGAAGCTGAATACCCGGATCTCCATTCACAGCAAATATTCCACCAATCCCCAGGGCTTTGGAAACTGGATTGCCTCCCATTATCCAATCCGGGAAGGGATGTCTGTGCTTGAGCTTGGATGCGGCACCGGCGATATGTGGGTGGGAAAACAGGACATCATTGACCGCTGTTCCCGCTTCGTGCTGTCGGACGCATCTCCAGGCATGCTGCGCAAGGCGCAGGAAACGCTTCACGGTGTTCACGGGATCGACTACCGCGTGATTGATATTCAGGAAATTCCCTTTGAGGATCAGACCTTTGATCTTGTGATCGCCAATATGATGCTCTACCATGTTCCGGACCTTTTCCGGGGGCTGCGGGAAGTAAAGCGAGTGCTGAAAAACGGAGGAACGTTTGCCTGCGCGACCTATGGCGAAAACGGGATGATGGCGTACATCTATCGTCTGTTCGCGGACTATCCTGTCCGGTATCAGATCAACACCAGCTTTACCCTGCAGAACGGAGAAGAAAAACTGAAAACGTTTTTCCCGGACGTCCGAAGGCTCCTGTACGAGGACGCCCTGGAAGTCACCAACGCGGATGATATGGCCGATTATATCTTTTCTCTGGCTGGAATGACAGACCTGCAGAAAATCCCCCGGGAGGAAGTGCGGTCTGTACTCAAAAAGAACATGCCGGATGGCATCCTGCACGTTCCAAAAGAGTACGGAATGTTCATTGCCAGAAAAGCATAGGCAGAAACAGGTTGCACTTTGAGGATCAGACCTTTGATATCGTGTTTGCCAATATGTTCGTCAATTTCAATCTCATGAAATTCTTTGAAGCAGTCCGAGAATGGTATGCTCTTTCCCTCCGATCATCCTTGTGATCACGTTTCAGTATTGCTGTCCGATTCCCACGTAGGGGATCCCATGGATCAGGCATTCCGCTGCGTCCTCAATGTCTTCCCAATCCAGTTCTTCACCTTCCCGGGCACAGCATTCCAATTCGTCCGCGATGTTTTCGATCAGCACCATATCAATGAACAGCGGCAGCTTTTCCAGCATTTCTTCCGGAAGGTCCGTCTCGGATTGATAACCCTGCAATTGAAGATCAAAGCACTGCCGCATCAGTGCAAAGCGTTTGCCCGATTCGGTTTCATGCCGTGTCCAGCCTTCGTTGTGAAGCCAGAGATTGGCCAGGTCGAACATATACCAGCAGTTCATGCAGTTGTCAAAATC
>OCTW011479576.1_pt1 | contig 13278 bp, 24 predicted proteins | sample 1539671 | NCBI WGS metagenome assembly OCTW01 (sample SAMN02144230, study PRJEB22623) | gut metagenome | biome: sheep rumen | host: Ovis aries | place: New Zealand | reverse complement strand
GCCGCCCACCATGCCGGCGTTGATCGCCAGCCCCGCTTTCTTTCCGAAGGCGATGTAGATGGAGTACATGGCGCTGGACAGGGTGGAGGCGCCGATCAGGGTAATCAGGATGGCCTTGACCATGCTCAGCGCGGGGCTGAATTGCACCCAGGCCAGCGGGAAGATGATGGCCATGTAGATACCGAAGAAGACGCCGCCCAGCGTGAAGGCGCGTTTCACATCCACCCGGGCCGTGCCGTCCGGGTTCTCCTCATTGTAGTTGAGGATCTCGAAGAAGTAGGGGTAGGTGAACGGGCCGGGCAGCAGCAGGATCGCTTTCCAGATGCCCTGGTGCATACTGTCGCCGCTGCCGATCAGGGAGATGCTGTTGAAGCTGCCCCGGGAGTGAATAGCTGCCGCGACCGTGACACCCACTGCCAGCAGGTAGACGACAATCCAGCCGAAGCCGTCCGTCAGCACGTTCCGGATCATGCCGTATTTCAGCAGGATCAGCAGGAACAGGATGGCCAGCGCGTAGGCGACGATCATGCCGCCGGCCGCGCCGATGGGCGTGTCGGCGAATACCGTCTGCGTTCCGTTCATCGCCAGCCAGCTCTGGAAGACGCACATGATGCCGCAGATCCATTTCATGATCCGACTGCCGAACACTTCCCGCACCTTCGGGATCTTCAGCGCCACGCAGCCGAAGAGAATGCAGGCCAGCACGTTCCCCAGCACCCAGATCAGGGAGGGGATGACGCCGTAAGTCTGCGTCATGGTCACGCCGTTCATCAGGCTGCCGATGCCGGCCCAGGTGGCGCAGATGCTGAGCGCGTAGTAAAGCTTGGGGTTGCTCTTGAATCTTGATTTGATTGATGTCAGCATATTTCTTCTCCTTTGCTTCGCGCTGCCGATGGCGAATCGGGCGGCGCATGTGCCGATAACGTGTCACAGCGCAAGGAGCGAAACGCTGTGCCGGGTGCCTGTCCTCCTTCCTGGCATCAAAATAGGCGTCCCCGTCTCCAGAGGCGCCCTGTCGGGATCAAGATCGTTTCACAGCCTGCATCATATCACGGGCCGGCGTGACATGTGTGACATTCGTGACAAACGTAACATTACTTTTCCAGTGCAAAAGAAACATCCCCCATTATTCGGGGGATGCCAGGTGCCGCAGCCGGTTACAAATACCGTTTGAGCATGACGATATCGAAGGGATGAAGATCGCCCATCTTATAGATCAGATCGCCCTCCTCGAGCCTCAGCTGACGGGTCAGCCGGATGGTCGATGGCTTTTTCAGACCGGCCGACTGCCATTTCGTTACATCGTAATCGCCATACACATTCCGCTGCTCGTGCGTGGTGATCATCAGACCGATCACATAGACCGTCCCATCCTCCAGAATCAGAACCGGGCGTTCTTTTCCGTCATCAACATCTTCGAAGGCAACGTATGCCCACCAGATTTCCCACGGCTGTGCCTTGCTCATCTGCTTATGCCTCCTCGGCGGCAAACACGGGCACACCGTCCTTTCTGTACAACGGCTCAATCACGGGTATGCCTGCCAGCTTTTCCTTGGTGCCAGGAAGGGGCACTGTGGAGAAAAAGGATCTGATGTCTTTCGTGGGGATCTCACGGGAACTGCTGTGATTCCAGGCCCTGTCCCATGGCGTTCCGGCCTCGTGGGTCATCGCTACCAGCTGCGAAGTGGAGAACTTTGATAGCTCAGTCCAGGTGTCGAGCAGTAGCTCATATTCCTCCGCTGTGAAAGCCTCCTTTGGCGGCATCTCCGAGGTCAGAAAACCGCGCCCGAACCCGTTGTACCAACCATAGCAGACCGGCACCACCGGGCCGTATTGCCACGCTTCAATCGGCTCCTCAAACAGGGGCTTTCCATGGCGGGCCAGGGACCAGCCCTGCGCGAAATAAAGCATCTTCTGCAACCGGAGGTTTGTCATCGCATCGCCCATCTGCATCTCAGCCATGTCCTGCGCCAGAGCGATAAAGAACGCAGCCACATCTCTCAGCTTTGCCATACTGTCCACCTCCTTGATCTGATTGTACACTCCCGCCGGGATGTTTGTCAAGATCGGCGAAAATGAAACGCCGGCGTTTATTCTCCGCCGGCATCGTTTTCCCCGTCAAACATGGTAATCTGATTTGCCATCCTGTCCGGCGATGTCCTGTCGTCCACATATCTGTAGCATGCCTGCTTCACACTGTACTCCGTTTCCCTCCCGCCGATGGCGTCGGCTACCTCCTGCCAGGACTTCTGGTCGATGAAGCGGAGCATCAGGATCATCTTGATGCGGGCGTTCGGCACATGGTGGATGTAGTCCAGCAGTCTGTCCCGGGTCTCCTGATAGGTGCTGAGGCTTTGGGCGATTTCCGCCTCCTGATCCACGATCGCCGGCACCAGCTCGCCGATTTTATCCCGTACACCTGGGGCTTTCGGCATGTCGGAGAGGATGGGTGACTTGAGGGATAACGCGTCTCTCAGGGCCTCCAGCCGTTCCCTCTCATGCTCGATCAACTTGTTGAGATAGAACAGCTGCTGCAGCTCCTGTACCGTCACCCGTGCTCACCTCCTCTCCAGTTGTCAAGCTGCGCCGCCGTATGGCATACAGGAATCCACATAGCCATTATACACGCAGCCCGTTTTTCATTCAACCATCTGCTCGAACATGTCCATCTGGGCAGACAGCGGTTTCAGATTATAGCCGCCGTTTCCGTCCGGATCCAGCACATATTCACCGGGGAGCTTCCCGTCCGTTTCGTCCTTCCGCTGGACGGTGGTGGTCACCTTGTGCTCGAAGGTGGGAACAATCCCTTTCTCCCCGCCATCCAGCTCCTGCTCATCGAGGCTGATCGTCAGTTTCAGGGTGAGGGATGCCTTCCCGGCGTCATACCGCTGCATCAAGCGCAGAAGCCGGTTGATGGACGTGGTCATGTCTTGCTTCATCTGGGCGAAGGTGTCGGATTCCAGGTTCACGGGCTTGATTTTCGCCATGGTCTTATCCTCCTCATCGAACACATATTGTGTTTTTCTTCATATCGTATTCACGTTTACTGCCAGACGCGGCAATGCTGGGATCAGTCCGGCCTCGCGGCATCCGGTTTTTCTCCGGTGATCAGCCAGCTCTCCGGCAGGGTCTCGCACCAGAGGCGGAACTTGCGCCATTCCCGGAGACGGTGTCCTCGCCGGAGGTCGTACATGTTTCGGAGCGCCTGATAGCTCATCATGACGGTGCGGCGCTGGATGTACCCCTCCGGCAGGCTCTGCTTCAGCTCGCGGAACGCTATTTCCGCGTCGGACGGCGTGCTGTACTGACCAGCCTCTTTTGCTTCGCAGATCAGCTCGTTCAGATGTCGAATCATCCGATCCAGATCGGCGCTGCTTCCGCTCCACTCGAAGTCCTCCGGCGTCAGCGGTCTGGCGGTCAGCTTATGGATGGTGGAGCAGCTGATCTTCTCCACACCGAAGCGGTTGGTGTCGAATTCCTGCCACCAGTAGCGCGGTGCCCAGATCTCTGCCCAGACCTGAATCAGCCGCAGATGCTTGGCGTGGGATGGACCGGCCTTTACGAGTTTCGCAGAGAGCTCTCTGTCTTTCGGGCCAATCCTGCCGACCCGCGTGTCGCTCTTTTCCCAGCTGTCAAACGGATTCCGCATGGCGTGGATCGCGGGTCCGATGCCGGCGACTTCCAGCGTTTTGATTTTCATTCGCTCGCCTCCTTAGTCTGTGACGAGGGTGACGGTCATCCAGGGACACTCGCCCCTGCGCAGGTCCTTTACTTCAAATGGATACAGGCTGTCCAGCTTTTCCCGGAAAGGACAGTCGCGCTGCTCTATGCCCTCCCTGTCACAGCAAAGGCACTGCCACTGCAGGGTGTGGTCAATCAGCCATTCCAGCGAGGCCAGGGGCACGGTCGTGTATTCCGTGTGCTTCTGGGCCGGGAGCCCGTTCGGCGGTTCCACCTCGATCAGGCAGACCGTGCGTTTCAGTTCCGCGTTGATCAGCCTCTGCCGTTTGGCGGGCAGGGTCGCGCAGATGGCGTCGCAGACCTTCCTGGCTTTCTTCCGGATCATGCACAGATCCCGCCAGGTGCCTTTCTCGGAGAGCCGAGCCCTTCTTTCCAGCCGGCTTGTCCGGTTCTCCAGGGCGTCCACCAGCGCGATCAGCCGCTGAAGCTCGGCGTATTCCTTGCTGCTGATGTCCATTCTTCCGGTCTCATCCAGACCGCCATACACGGGGCGTCACCTCCTCTGGATTCTGTGCTGTGGACGGTGCTTTATTTGCGCGAACATGGTTCCATGCATGTGTATTTACATGAAATGCAGGTAATTCATGCGTTTCCTTATTTGCTTGCCATTTGCCGGGCTTCCGCAGCGCGCTGATTCCAGACCTTGATCGCTTCCTCCCTGGTGCTGTAATTCCAGGTGCATGCGTTGACTTCGCAGTTGTCGTTTTCACAGGATACTTTATAGACCGTACGGGCGAACAGCCTGGAGATCATCACGCTGGCTTTTCCACCGCAGAATGGGCAGGATTTGGGCTCCATCCTTTCCGCACTCTCCCTTCTATTCCAGCCACAGCCGGTCTGGCAGCTGGTTCAGCGCCGCGTCCAAGGCGCGAATTTCCGATCCGTACTTAAAGCGGAATCCATCGGAAGCCTTCTCGGCCAGGGAATAGGTTTCTTCGATCCGCTTGACAAGCTGCAGCAGCCCAGCCTGCTTTCCGCGGAGGATGTCGAACGCGGCGCTCAGGCAGTCGTGCCGGTATTGGAGGGCGATGAACTGCCGGGCGATCCGCAGGCATACGCCGGCAGTCTGCAGAATCTGATCCTTGGTCAACCGTTTCAGCTTTTTTCCGGCTTCCTCCGCGGCCGCTACGGTTTCCCAGCTGTCCAGCGGATAGTAGTCACCTTCATACTCGTCGAAGCCGTACATCCCGGCGCCGTCCCCGCCAGCTGCCGGAAAGAACAGGTCGAAGACCGACTCCGCGTCCTCGCTGTCCATGTACATCAGGCTTCCTGCGTCCCGGACAGCTTCCTGCATGCTCTCGATGTCGCTCATCAGATCCCGGAAGGCGATCTTGAACTCGAACGCCTCTTCCTCGTCTCCGATCAGTTCCTCAAGCTGATCATCGTCCCAGAGCATTCCGTCGATCTCCGCCGCCTCGTCCACCATGTCGGACAGAGCGCAGCGGATGCTTTCCCAATTCATGTCCCGGCAGACGGGCTTTTTGAAACGGAGACCTCTGGCGCGTTTTCGGGCCACCTCGCGGGCTGCCTCATCGTTCATCTTCATGGCGAATCCTCAGTCAGCGCCGGAACACTCTCCAGGCTGGTATAGACCGGCTTCCCCTGGTACTCGGCGTATTTCAACTCGATTTCCGCGCCTCTGCTGTTCTTCCAGTCGATCAGGGGAACTGCGGCGTCGGCGGCGCTTACCATGGCCAGGCAGATGGGCATATAGGCGTCTTCGCGCAGGCCGTCCGGCAGGCACGCCGGATTGAGCACACGCCAGCCCTTCATGATCAGATAGGACTCTGCGGCGTTGAACCTGACTCTGTAATCAGGGACGTATTTCATTGGCCCGGCTATGTAGATTGTGCGCATTCCGCATTCCTCCTCCTGTCTTCCTCAATCATCGCCAGGCACCGTGCGCATACCCACTCGCATGGAACAACGAGTTCTCCTGCGTCTGAGCGGTAAGGGATGCCTGTGATGAGGGTCAGCATCACTCCCTCCCGCTCGCAGAACGGGCATTTTCCCGTTTTCGTCTCAGGCATCTGCCGCCGCCTCCATTCTGGCTCCGCAGTCCGGGCAATACTTCCAGTGTCCCCAGTCCTGCGTTTCGCCGCAGACAGAGCAGATGTAGAACCCCGGTTCGTCTTTTGCCCCGATCCACCAGCCCCTTTTCTCCGCCGGCCTGATGCTCACGCCAGGGCCGAATCCGGACACCACGATCTCCTGACCGCCCTGTGTGAGCGCCGCGACCACCGCCTCCCCAATGATCTGCCGCATGTCATTCTTTCGCAGCATCGAAGCACACCTTCCTTCCGCATCCCGGACAGTATCTCATGCCCGGCAATTTGCCCTCGGTTTCGGTGAGAACCCAGTATCCGCATGCGGCGCATTTCCACCGAAAGGCCAGTTCGTTTCTGATGAAATCCGGACCATCTTCCTGATACACGGTTTCCTGTTGTTCTTTCAGCAGATCTACGATAATGTCCCGGACCGCGCCGGATTAGCTCTCCGTGGTTATCGTGCCATTGATAGCTGCTATTTCCGATCTTGATATAGGATTCGATAAATTCTGCTTTCTTTCGGCCGGTCATTACAATTCCTCATCACTCAATATCTTCACCTGTTTCGATCACGAACCCGATCTCTCTACAGAAACCACATTCCAGGTTTTTAAGAGGAACACCCTCTGGACGGACATCGATCCACCGATGCAGGCATTTTACACAGATGACTTCCGAAACTTTGTACCTGCGTATACTATCCAACTCCAGTATTTTGTCGTTGTTACTCACCTGGTGACCTCCGCAAAGGAAATTTCGTCTGGTGACAACCCGTGCTCATAAGCCAGGAGGGCAATGGTTTCCTGCAGCTCACCGGCGAATGATCCCCTGGCTGTATACCGGCACAATTCCTTTCCATCCGGCCCGAAGAAAACGATCCACGGCTCTTTCATGGCGCTTTCACCACCCATAGATCAGCCCGAATGGCTTTATGAACGGTATGTTGTTCCGTATCATATCGGTCATCAATATCACTCGTGGTGTAGCGTACAAATCCCGCTCGATCAAGCTCGGTGATGATCTTCTCCATTGCCTCCCGTTTCGCATATGTTTCGGCAACATTTTCACGGTCATTGCTGAACACGGTGTAAGAATATATGGCTGATATGCGCTGAGGCGTTACATTCTCATAGCGGAACTGGACTTTGGTTTTGACAGGGATTTCCGTCTCCGTGATCCCGCCCAGACGATGGATGATCCATTTTTTTGTTTTCGCTGCGAAACTTTTCATCAAAATGGTACCTCCTCCGGAGGCTCGATCCGTTCCCTTTCCCGGATCACTTGCTCCGCGTATTCACGCCGGCGTTTCAGTTCGGCCTCCAGTACATAATAAAAATCGTCGTTCATGCCTTCACGTTCGATCATCTTCATGCAGTTCTGGATGTGCTGTGTAGTCATCGAGCCGATCTTCAGCGTCCGGCCGTCCTGCGTGGTCCATTCGTCATTGTTCACGCCGTGCGGAAAGTCCCGCGCAAACATGCAGTCGACCTCATAATCCGACCACAGGCTGTCATCGCTGTCACAGGCAAACGGATGAGGAACGATACAGTATCTACACATTGCTTCTATACCTCAGTTCTTCCTTCAGCTCCGCATCGTAGCAGCTTTCGCAGACGGAATATCCCACGCCCATGCCATTGTGGATCTGCAGGGAGGAGTATCCTTCGCCGAAGGTGATTTGTTTTCCACAGCGGGCGCAGTTGATCGGCTTATCCATGTCGGTTTCATGCAGCGTGATATAGCCTGCCGGCGGCGTATATGCTTCATACTGTCTTGCGACCGGATTCCATTTTTGAACCACGTTCCCGCCTCCTCTCCCAGTCCGCCCGGATCCTGGCGAACACATTGTCGGCGGTCAGGAAACCGACGGTTGACTCAATTCTCCGCTCTTCCACGTTGAGCAGGCCCCGGATTTCCAGCCGGTCGCTGCGGTGGCCTGTGCTGAACCGGTGCTCGATAACCGAGCAGATGATGATGGGTCCCGGATACTTGATGTGCCATCCGTCGAAGAGACGATCCATCCTGTGCGGGATCCCGGCTTCTTCCAGCATGGATTTCAGACGGCAGATCTCCTGATAGGCAATGTTCAGATCATTGTCGCTCACTCGCGATCCTCCTCCTGTTTCAGTGTCATTCGGACGAATGCTCTGGTCTGGTCCCGCTCGCACAGCGTACTGCCGCACACAGGGCACACAGCCGCCTTGTAGGAGACCGCGATTTCTTCCCCGGTCCGCTGATGAACGTATACGGCTGTCCGTTCCACGATCTTTGTGTCCACGTCCTGACGGCACTGGCCGCAGTACAGCACGCCTGGATATTCATACGATTCTGTCATGCAAGCCTCCATCGCCTGTTTTTGCCCGGTGCAACGCGCGCAGACGGGGGTTCCGCGTACGGACAGGTATCCGCCTTTCCGTGCGGGAGAACCGCCTGCAGACGCGCTCAGGGCTGTTCTTTGCCATAGCTGTTGTCCGCCAGCAGCTTTTCCAGCGCTTCGATCCTGACGCTGCCCTCCCGCCGGTTCCACGCGTCCGCGGCCTCCTGCGCCGTGGGGAAGAAACCGGAAGACGCGCCGCATCCGCCGTCCTGGAAACTGCACGCGACGCTCAGATAGCGTCCCTCTTCGCAGGCGCGCCACCCGCCGCAGGCTCTCATCTCCTGGCAGGTGACAAATCGGGCGATGTCTTTCCCGCAGAATGGGCATGGTGTCAGGAGGTACTGGCGATCATTCGCGTTCCCGCAGGATGCGCTTCCGCTCATCTTCCTTCCTCCTCGCTTCCCTCAGACGGCTGATCCACCTGGACAGCTTGCTGTCATAGGTTTCCTGAATCGCGCTCTCCTGGCAAAAGTGCACCTGGTCCATGCACACCCGCACATCCGCGATCTCTTCGCACAGCTGCTTCACGGCCATCTGGTAGCCCACCGGCGTCGGGTTCCGCCCATCCAGCACCCGGCGCAGCTTCAGCGCGGCCTGGCTCAGCTCCGACGCCTCCTCCGCCAGCTGCGCGAGCAGCTCCTCCTGCGGCAGAAAGTCCGATACCCTGTACTCTGTCCGCGTCACACCCTGTCACACTCCTCTTCCGGCGCGGATCTGCGCGCGCCGTTTCTCTCTCTCGTCAGCCTCTGTCCGATAGAGGGTTCGGCTGCTCGGAAGCTTTCTCCCCAGACAGCCATAGTGTACGTAGTACCATTTCATGTAATCCCTCTCCGGCATCCAATCGCACAGATACCCATGGTCGATGTGCCAGCATGCCCACAGGGATTCGTCCGGGTCGTAGACATCGAAGACTGTTGCGCTCATATTGTCCTTTCATAATACGGGACGGCAGGCAGCCCTGCTTTTGCGGCCCAAGCGTTATATAGCCGAACAGAGCACCATAGGGCGAGGTGTGTTGCCGTCCGGATCGGCTTCCCCATCGGTCGCTGCGGATGCCTCCGTCCCTGATGTTTCAGGTTTGTCGTGCCGCTGGAAACGCTCATCCGTTCGCGGAGCGCTTCCGTTCGTCCAGCCATGTGACTGCGACCGCAGCGGCCGCCCACATGTCCTTTTTGAATCCGTAGAATACGTCCGGATGCGCCTTCGTGCCTTTGCCGCTTTTCCTGTCAAAGGCCGCGAGACGGTCGATCAGCGCCTGCCGGATATTGGAGTCCCGCGCCCGGCTGTTGTGGCAGAGGTTCATCTTCTCCTGCATTCGGGTGACGTACTCCACGTCATACGCGCCATACTCCAGCCCCCGCTCGGTGAACCGGCCGATCCAGACGCAGGTGTCGAAGACTTCCCGCCCGACGGGCATTCCGTAGGAGGCCACCATCTCGATGACGAGGACGAGTTCCTCCGCGTCTGCGTCGCAGATCTCCGATATGACCTGCAGGATCGTCATGTTCGGACACTTGCTGCCATGCTCGATTGAGTAGTCGTCCCGCATCAGCACATAGGCGCTCTCCTCGCTTCCCGGGTCAATCGCCAGGATTCTCATGCCCTCATCCTCCCGTCAGGTCGAACATCAGCTGCCCCTCGCTGGCCTTTCGGCCCTTCTTTCTCGCTTCCACCAGTACCGGCGCCTGCTCCGCTTTTTGGGCGAAAGCGGAAGCACCTTCGGCCTCCTGATACGCTTTCGCTTCGTTTTGCTCCGCTTTAGGGCCGGAACCGGAAAGCATCCTGTCCAGGAAGCGGGCCGTCAAACGGCCTCTCCAGATGTCGCTCAGATACAGCATCGGCGTATACCAGGTTGCGCTTTTGCCGTCTCCCAGCAGAATGTCTCCACAATCCGGATCGAGAAGGGTATCTCCGATCCGCACCCGGCCCGCGCAGCCGATCATGGAGAGCTGGATATAGCACATCATGGCCACGGCATGATCCAGATCCTGTGCGACGAACAATGCCTGACGCTGATAGTTGATCCCGATCTGAAACAGGCGTTCCGCCGCCGCGATCAGCGTAGCCCCCGCGCCGCAGGCGCAGTCGTTCACACTGATCCAGCCGCTTTTCTCCAGCTGCAGCTTCACGTGCTCCTCCGGCATCGCCATGTTTGCCATGCACTGACACACGCCGTAGGGTGTGAAACACTGTCCGTGTGCTTTGCTTCCCAGCTCCAGCTCCATGTACATGCTGCCCAGGAAGTCCTGGAACGGGTTCCGGTCCAGGGCGAGCGTCAGTTCCGCGAACAGGTCCGCAAACCGCCTGAATTCTTCCGGTCTGTATCTTCTGGCGATGGCGGCGTAGGTCTCGTTCCGCTTTTCCCGGTGTACGGCGTCGACGGTGTTCGCGATCTCAATGGAGAACAGCGTGACCATGTCGTTCCATCTCTCCCAGGGCGAATTCCATTGACAGATGGTATTGAACGCCTTCACAAACGCTTTCTGGTCGTTTCCGCGCGGCGCCGGCTTTCCCATCTACTCCGCCTCCCTGCGAAAGAACTCGTGGCTCTGATCCCGCAGGCTCTTCTCAAAATCGCTCATCTGATAGCCCAGCTGTCCCAGCACCGCGTAGATCTCATCCAGCGCCTCGCAGGGCTTCCATGTGCCGTTGTACGGATTGCACCAGCCGTCGTCGTGCCGGATGCCCTGGGTAATGCCGCCGGAGACCGCCCAGGCCAGCAGGAATGCCTCGCGCATGACGCCGCGGCGGGCCAGCTCGTGCTCGATCGTCTCCTCCGGATCCCGCCCCAGCTCGTGGGGTATGGCCAGGATTTTCCGGATGCTCAGCGCGTCCCATGGGGAGTGATAGTATCCGACTCCGCTGGTCAGCGCTTTCCATTGCAGGATCTGCGCCGACATCAGCTCCCAGAAGCGCTGGACCTCCGTGCCGGACCGGAGCGTGAACCTCCGGATGAAGCTGGCCCGCAGCTCCCAGGCTTCCTCGTTCAGCGCCTTTGCCGTCTCCTTCCGGTCGCGCAGCTGGGCATTCTGGTCCTTCTCCTCCGCCTTGCGCTTCACCCACTCCTTGTCCTCCCGGCAGAGGATGATCATGAAATCGTATACCTTCAGCCCGTATTTCTCGCCGGCGACAGGCTCCGGCACGGGCTTGTCCTGCTCGTCCCGGCTGCTCCACCGGCAGATCTCTTTCCACCGGCCGCTGTACTCTTCGCTGGTGGGTATCTCTTTGGCTTTGGGATACAGCTTTTCGATAGCCGGCATGATTCTGGCCCGCCATTTGCGGCGTTCCGCATCGTTTCGGGCGGCGTTGATGGCGTACTGGAAATTGTTTGTCCCAAATACCCGCAGCACTCTCTGCTGGTCTTCCTCGTCTTCCAGCTTGGCTACTTCCAGCAGATCCAGGAGGGTGGCTCCCTTGTCACAGGCCAGCGCCAGCTCCCGCTGCGGCAGACGGCCAACCTTTGCGCGTTTGCGCACGGTGCTTTCACTCAAGCCTGTGCCTTGGGCGATCTCCGGCAGGCTCATGCCCAGCTGCTGCATCTTGCCGATGCCGTGAATCTGATCCAGCACCGTCAGATCCTGCCGCTGCATGTTCTCCGACATCATCGTCCGCATGGCTTCCTGTTCGTCCATACGGACAATCCTGCAAGGCAGTTCTGTCAGGCCAGCCGCTTTCGCGGCCTCGAAACGACGGTTTCCGATCACCACGAAGTACCGTTCCCGCGGCTGTCCGGGATCCGGGTCCCATTTTTCGTCCGGAATGACCGTCAGATTCTGCAGGATGCCCTGCGCCCGGATGCTGTCAGCCAGTTCCGTCAGGTCGCCAAGATCCGACCGCGGATTCTCCGGGTGGTGAACCAGGTATGCGATGGGCAGCATTCTGATCTCGTTCATTCCCTGCCTCCATGGATAATGGTTGGGGCCGGCTCCGCGAAGACGAAATCGATGCGCTGTGTTCTGAGGTGGATGATGGGCACAACGCGCTCGGGGTTCACAACCACGGACACAGCGCCTTCCATGTCCTCCTCCGCCAGGCCCATGTCCGGATCGGTCATCATCTCGATGATGTCCGGGAAGTCGCGGCGGATATCCAGCCACTTCCGCTTGATCTCGTCGTCGCTGCTCGTCAGCAGCACCTTGCCGTCTGCCCAGTCTCTCACGAAGACTCGCTGGGATCCGCATGTGATGACCCTTGTTTTGTCCATGCTGTCGCCCTCCTATCTCTTGAAACGTTTCCAGTCCGGACACGTCGCCCAGTGCGGCGTATAGCCTCTCAGCTTTTCCGGGCCAGTGCGGCCGCCGGGCACCAATTCGGTCTCCGGCAAGGTCTCGCAGGCGCGTCCCCTCCGTGTTTCTCCCTCCGGCGTGATGAAGATTTCAGGGCCGCTGTCCGGGATGAATGCCTTCAGCTGCGGGTCGCACGGCATGCTCTTTTCCGCCGCCGTTCTTGTCCAGAGGATCTGTTTCCCGCAGCCCCGGCAGAAACCGAAGTTCTGGTCATACATGCTGTCACCTCTCTTGCCATGTTTGCCATCCATCGCCGCGTCGCCCACTCGCAGGCAGGGCATTCAACCGTGCCGACAGGGGTGGGGCCGGCGCAGACGCGGCATACAGGCAGCTCTCGCTCTGTCCTGTAGTTCATTTGCCCCTCACGATGGGCAGGAACCGCATGTGGTCGCCGTCGAAAGCCACGGTCAGGCGGCCCCGCTTGCCCTGCCTGTTTTTGTCGATGATCAGGCGCATCATGGTCATGCCCTGCTTGTCCAGGTTCTCCCAGATTTCGCGTTCTGTGTCATCCCGCATCTCGTCCTTCCCGGGATTGTGCAGCAGGATGAAGATGTTTGCGTCCTGCTCGATGGCGCCGCTTTCCCTGGCCTCGCTCATGGTAGGTTCCCGCCGGACTTTTTTCCCGTCCACACGCTCGTTGACCGATGAACGGTTCAGCTGCGTCAGAACCAGGATCGGGATTTTCAGCTCCGCCGCCAGCTGCCGCAGGCCGCGGCTGATCTCCGCGATCTGTTCCTGGCGGCTCTGCCGTTTGGCCCAGGTCGCCTCCATCAGCTGCAGGTAGTCGATAGCGATCATGTCCAGCCCGCCGTTCTCGTAGAGCTGA
>OCTW011603322.1_pt1 | contig 13280 bp, 13 predicted proteins | sample 1539671 | NCBI WGS metagenome assembly OCTW01 (sample SAMN02144230, study PRJEB22623) | gut metagenome | biome: sheep rumen | host: Ovis aries | place: New Zealand | reverse complement strand
CACAAAATCCAGTCGCAAAAGCTCGGATCTATGGATTTTGTGACTGGATTTTGTCTGAATTTTAAGGCGGATTGCTATAAACAAGGCTGAACATGATACATATTTCTAAGGAGGAACTACTATGAAAAACAACAGAAACGACCTCACAGAACTGGTTTTCATACTTGACCGCAGCGGTTCGATGTCGGGACTTGAAGCTGATACCATCGGCGGGTTCAACTCGCTGATAAAAGACCAGCGGCAGGCGGAGGGCAGGGCGCTGGTAACAACGGTACTTTTTGACACCGAATTTATCTATGTTCACGACCGCGCAGACATCGGCACAATAGCCCCCATGACCGAACGTGACTACGTTCCGCGCGGCTGTACCGCACTTCTCGATGCGGTAGGCAGGACTATCCGCCACATAGCAGGCATACACAAATATGCCCGCCCCGAAGATGTTCCCGCAAAGACCATATTCGTCATAACAACCGACGGCATGGAGAATGCCAGCCGCGAATTCAGCTACAACAAGGTCAAAGCCCTCATCGAAAAGGAACAGAAGAAATACGGCTGGGAGTTCATATTCTTAGGCGCGAACATTGATGCCGCCGCCACCGCAGGTTCAATGGGCATCGAACACGCTTCAAACTACAAGGCAGACGAAAGCGGCACAAGACTGATGTACGGTGCGGTCAACAAAGCTGTCCGCTGTATGCGCAAATGCGCTCCCATGCCTGCCGACTGGAATGCCGAAATGGAAGAAGATGCTAAGCGCTGACACTTATTCTCCGCAGATGTCAACAAATCCGTAATCACCTATCTTCCGCTCGATGACGCACTTTGTCAGGTCGAACCAGCGCCCGCATTCATCGAGAATGATAGCATCTGCCGTGACCACGAGCGGCTTTGTTTTCAATATAGCGTCAACGGGGTTCTCTATAAGCACCTCAAGTTCAAAGGTAAGTTCGCCGCACACCTCGAAAATACGCTCTTTCAGCCGTCCCGAATTGGAAACGGGTGCGTCCAGATAGATGACAGCTTTCTTTATGCCGAGTTCGCCCAGCGTTTCGCACATTGCTTTTATGGCCAGGTCGGTCTGTTCTATCAGCCGATATGTGCCGTGAAGCCCCGCAAGATCTCTAACGGTGCCGTCCATACAGCGAAACAGCATCGACTGCGAATAGGCTATCTCCAGTGTGATGACAGTGTTGAAGCCGTCGATATACAGCGTTTCGCCCGCAAGTTCGTCTGCGCCGACCTCTTTAGCCTTTCGCTTTGCTATATTCACCTTAGGTGACACCACCCGCGCCAGTGCAAGCCTTTGACGCTCGCTCAGCAGATAGTGATTGCCCACGAAAGTTGTCACGCTTTTCACGGGGTAGCCCCTGTCCAGCAGAAAACCGACTTCCTCAGCCGCCTTGCGCAGAATGACCTGCGCCTTTTCCGAAAAATCCCGCTCATCGGTCGGCATAAAGCCGCGCTTTGCCTGTTTTGCCATATCATCACCTCATATCTTCTCAAACCTGCGCCTGCCGCCCACATCTTCGTTCCACATCTCGGCGGGACGCACCCACACGCCGCCCTCGCCGTAAAGTGCGCGGTAGACCACCACAGGTTCCAGCGTTTCGGAATGTTTCGCCACGCAGATGACCTCATACTCGTTTCCCTTATAATGGCGGTATCTGCCCGCAGGTATCGCCTGTACAGCTTCTTCAAATGTCATATTTATCTCCTTTCACAAAAAGACCCCCGACATGCGCCGAGGGTCTTGATATTGAACTTACGTTATCACATCTCGCGGTAATCTATCATGCCGTAAGTAGCTTCGCCTGTTCTGTTGGTCATATCCTTAAGTGCAGATACTACAGAGGTATCAGCCGCACTGCTCCTCTTGATGACCGCTATCTTGAACTTAGGATAGATAGCACCCATGTTATCGATCTTCTCAGGTACCATCAGCTGTCTGAACGCTGTGTTTACATCGTTGAGCACCTGTTCGGGTGCGGGCTGACCGTTCTCGGTGGGTATCATGACCACGAACTCGTCCGAACCTGTACGGTATACTGCCCTGTCAGGGAAGATATCGTTGAGAGTTTCAACAGTTCTTACCAGCAGTCTGTCGCCTGCGTCATTGCCGTATCTGGTATTTATCTCACTGAATCCCAGAATGTTGAACATCATGAAGTAGCATGGCTTATCAGCACTTACATTTGACTTTTCCATATCCATCGAGAAAGATACACGGTTGTTGGCATTTGTAAGCACATCCTTGAACATCGCTGTGTTCAGCGACTGTCTTGTCTGTGCGTTCTTTGCGATGGTGGATACCAGCTTCTGGTTGATCCTTTCCTGACGCTTGTTGATGAAGAAGAACACTGTTGTCAGCACGATGATGATCGCACCGAATGCACCCAGGAACATTCTCATGGCGTATGTCAGCGAATAGATATCCGACTTTGCAACGTTTACGGTAAACAGCCAGTCATACTTGGGTATGTACACGTAGCTGGCAACGTAGTCCTTGCCGCCGTCAGTGTACTCTATCTTACCTGTAGCGTCCTTATTTGTCGCACCGTACTTCTCGCACAGCTTTTTCAGTTCGTCTACCTCGATAGGAACATCGATCTTGCCCTTATCCTGACCGTTGAACAGTATGTTGCCGCTGTCCGCCTTGATCATGTAGTAGAATGCGTTTGTCAGCGCCGACTGTGCCTGCTTTGCCTTGACTTCCTTGTCAGCGGCGTTTTTGTTCGCACCCGATATCCTGTCCAGAGTGGTTATCAGACCATCTGTTTCGATACCGATACCGACCATACCGATAGGCTTGTTGAACGAGCCATACACAGCCTTGTACATCGAAATTACCTGTTTATCGGAAGCGGGCGATCTCATGATACCGCCGTTGTAGACCGCATTGCCGCTGCTTTTCATGGCTTCCTGCAACAGGATAAGTTCATCGCCGCTTCTGGTGGGCTTGCCTATAGCACCCATCATGGTAGAGTGGACAAGCACTGTGGTATCCCACTTTGAAATATACAGACCCTCGATATAAGGTATATCAAGGTGGAAATCTCTTGCCAGCTTTTGTGCCGCCTGAAGTTTTTCCTCGTTTTCGGGATCCTCCAGCAGTTCAGTGACTTGTGCCGCCCTGCTGAAGTCCTTCAGCTGTCTTTCAGACACCTCAACGTAGTTCAGTATTACCTGCGCACGCTCTTCGGTGGTCATATTCAGGTGGGCATCAGAATTTGCCCTCGTCCTCGAACTGATTATATTTGTTATCGTCAGTACCAGACCCAGCATGATTATCAGCTGGAATATAAGTACCAGATTAAGGGATATGCCGCCCTTCTTCTTTTCCTTCTTTTTTGCCTTAGCCATATCTTAAAACTACCCTTTCTCTGACCGCATGGATATCTGCGGTTTATTTTGCTTCGTATGTTCTGAAACGCTTGCTGTGATCAGCCGAAAAGTCCGAAAAGACCTTTCTTCTTTTTCTTGCTGGTAAGTTCTTCCAGAAATTCTTCATCTTCCTCCTCATCTGTTTCCGCCGCACTCAGCAGACTGCTGACACGGTTTTTCAGCAGGTCGTTTTTTGAAGTCCCTCCCGAACCTGCACCGTCAGCCACCTGCGAAGATGTCATAGACTGGAGATTTGAAGACTGCACAGGTGCAGCGCCGAACTGCATTGACTGTACATATCCCGATTGTACGAGCGCCGCCCCGAACGGCATCGACTGGAAGTAACCTGACTGTACAGGTGCCGCTGACGGCATGCCGGCAGGCATACCGCTGAACGCCGAATTCTGCGCACCCATAAGTTCACCGATAGGTATGATCCTGTCGGGCATTACTATACAGCCCGCCGAGTTTTCCGGACTCTTCGATATGATGTGTTCCAGACACCCCGCGCATGGGAGCATCGGACTGCGGGTCATGGCATCTATGAGGACCATCGAATCCACCGAAACTTCGTTGCCGTAAGTCTGCATATTGAGCATAGCATCTATCTCAGCATGTACGCCCACCTGTTTGCCGTTCATCATCTCGGTATGGCTGACGCCGTTATAGACCCTGCCTGTGCGCGATATAATAACGCATATCGTATCACCGGGAGCAACACGCTCACCGCTTTGTGCGCGGGCATTTGCGACCTCCAGTGCGATATTGTAAATGGCGTCAAATGTCATATTCTTTAACCACCTTTCCTTCGTCTGCTGTACCCTTTCACAATTATGCGCAGACCCTCTCGTAAATAATATTGTATACCTTGCCCAACAAATTGTCAATAGCATATGCTACTATTTGAATACATAAAAAAAAACTTCGTACACTTGCACAATTTTCGCCTGCCATGCCATAGCATTATGACAACACTCCGACACAGCTTAAATGCCTTGATTTTGTTTAATATGCTTTATAATTTGCATCTATGACAACTGTTTGATAGCTTATTCATACAATTATTTGACATTTTTTGCAGTGACCATTTTTGACCATCATTCCCTTACCTGCGCAGACTGTCAATTTGCACAATTTCAGTGATAGTTCACCTCTCAAAACATACTATTTACCCTTTTTTTGCCTCTGTGATGCACAAAAAAGCACTCCCGCAGCTGACAGGAGTGCTTTTACGCTTTTGTGTATTACGGCAAACGATTTGCCGCATGGGTATGAACAGTGGATATCACGTTTTAGCCGAGAGGCTTGATGCCCTTGAGCAACAGGGTATACAACACCGTAAATTTTTGCCTTTATCTCGTTGCCTGCGCCGTTCACGCCTGCATCGGTGACGGCTTCGCTCCACGCGCCCTCAAACATCTGACCCGCGCCTGTCATCAGCGATTTGCGGTCAGTTGCCGATGACACGGCATCGAGTACATTGACATTTGAAGCGCCCTCAAGTTCAGCCGCATAAAACTCGGCATAAGGTATCTTCATAGTACCGTACAGCACCTCATCGCCTGTTGCCGCATCTGCAATGATATTCATCGGCAGGGCACTCGCAGCCAGTGCTGCGCACACGGTAAGTCCCAGTATTGACTTTGCTTTCTTCATAAAGCATCTCTCCTTACATAATATAATTCTGCCTCTGCAAGTTAGTATAATCTAACCGAACTATACAGCAGAGGTCATTCACATGAAGCATTATACCATATCCTACCATACAGGTCAACAATATATATGAAAGTTTACAAGTAAGCCATAGCTAACAGAACAGAGCGTTATTTTCAGCCGCAGACAAAAAATGCGCAGCCGTAAAAGACTGCGCATAAATACTTTTTTATAGGCTTATTTGAGCGAATCATAGAACGACTTTGCCGCATCTGCCGAACTTGCTTTGTCGAATATATACTCGTTTGCCGCCGAGAAGAAAGCGTCGATGGTATCGCCGTTTTCAAGTGCGGGGTCAAGTTCGGTCATTGGAGTGCCGCTCATCTCCTGACTTGCGTCATATTGCAGACCTCTCATCTGGTCACTAATGGCTTCCTGTGCCGACTTGCTCAGCGGTATGCCCTTTTCAACGCCCTGAAGTTCTGCCATCTCACTGCTGTTGAGCAGGAAGTCCAGCAGCATCGCAGCTTCATCGGGGTGCTCGGTATCCTTGCTTACCGCGTACATTGTCGCGGGTTTAGCATACCAGCCCTCGCCCGCTGTTCCGCCTGCCATAGTCGTGTAAGGTGCGATAACTATCTCCCTGCCCTTATCTATTGCAGAGCCGAAATAGTTGTTCGCATCGCTGACCCATGCCACGCTGCCTGCGTATTCCTCGCCGTCCAGCTTCAGACGCTCATAATATTCCACCTGTGGGAGAACTTTCTCGTCCACCAGCTTTTTATAGAACTCTATCATGGTACGGAAATCGTCAGCCGTGAAATTGAAGCTGCCGTCATCAGCCAGTATCTTTTTGCCTGTAGCCTGCTCGGTATAGGTGATAAGATACAGCCACATCGACTTAGATGACGCACTCAGCGGATAAATGCCGTCCTTGCTCATGACTTTTGCCGCACTGAACAGGTCGTCCCATGTGGCGGGCACTGCCAGACCGTAATTGTCATAGATAGTCTTGTTTATATAGACTGTCATGGCATTCATCGCTATGGGCAGAGCATTCAGCTTGCCGCCGCGTCTGCCGTATTTCAGCACTTCTTCGTCAAAATTATCCAGCTTTACGCTATCTTCGAGCGCATCGATATCAAAATAGCCGCTGCCGTCATCGGAATATGTCGAGAGCCAGCCGTAATTTATCTGCATGACATCGCACTCGGTATCAGATATCATCCACACCTTATTGCGCATCTCATAGCCTGCCCATTCCGAATAGCTGACATTTACCTTTATATCGGGGTGCAGTTCCTCAAACTTCTCTATCGCCTCGATGGTGTACTTATTTCGCTTGTCATTGCCCCACCACGAAAAAGATATCTCGGTCTGCGGTTTGCGCTCATTTTTTTCGCTGCTTCCGCAGGCTGTCAGCATGCCTGCCGCCAGCACCGCACTTGTGAGGGCTGCTATTGCCTTAGTAATATTCATATCCACACCCTCCTTACAGCTTTATCTTATAACTGCCGCGATACTGCTTCTTGGCATCTTCAAGGGCAGTCAGCGCGCCGTCAAATATTTCCTGATAATCATTGCCCGAAATGGGGTAGATAGCCGCGCCGACGGTCGCAGAAGTTTTCAGCGTGCCCATAGTATTTGTTGAAAGGCTCTCTTGGAACATCTTGCAGACGAGTTCACAGTTGCGGTCTACTTCAGTGCGGAAATCGTCATCAGCCGCACTTGAGGGCTTGGTCAGCACAGCGAACGTATTCTCGCCCAGTCTGCCCTTGCAGTCAACATCGCGGAATATCTGGTCGATTATCAGCACCATCTTTTCAAGCTGTTTGTTGGCGGTATTGCGGTCTATCTTGTTGATGATATCGGGGAAATTGTCTATCTCCATGATGACCAGCGCACGCTTGTCCTTTTCGGAGGACTTGTTTACGATATTCTTCGACTTGTCGCGGAAGTAGCGGTTGCCCAGCACACCCTCGAAGCCGTCTTCACGTATCTCTGCCGAAAGACCCGAAGTTACCGTACCGATAGGATCAGCGATACGCCTTACGAATACCGAACCTGCACCTACTGCCAGTATAGCAGCGACTACCGCCGCAAATATGATATATATCTTCATGCTGGCAGCTTCTTTGAGGATTATGTTGGTGGGTATCGAACAGATAACGAACCACGAACCGCTGCTGCGGTTGACGCTTACAAGGTTCTCGCTGTCTGCAACAGCCTTGAAATATGCGCCATCAATATTTTTCAGCAGATCTTCGGGCAGTGCCGAACCCAGTTCGTCCTTTTTGGAAGAGTAGATCATCTTATAGCGGCTGTCGGTCAGCCTTATCTCCATATCGTCCAGATTATCGGGGTTCTCGAACACATTGTCAAGTTCCGATGTGTAAAAAGATATGCAGAACAGCGCATTTTCATGTATGCGCTTTACGTAGTAGATACGCTCGAAATTATCGCCGTAGCCTGTATACCAGCCGTCATGTGTACGGTCACGGGTGATCATACCCGAAAGATCGGTATACAGCTTCTCACCGAACAGTGCGGTGGTGCCGTTGGATATCTTGCCGACTGTGTGGTTGTTGCTGTACACGATACCGTAGTCAACGAAGTTCTCCATAAGGCACAGCTTGTACAGTTCATCGGATATCTCCTTTTCGGTATTCAGCGCCTCATACTTATCATTTGAGGGGTCGGTGGCATCGTAGGTGTAGGCATCGTCCACAGAATATGCCAGTGTGCCGACCTGCTCCATCCTGTCCAGATAACTGTCAAGATTGATACGCAGCTGCGAGTTCAGCGACTGCGTCATCGAACTGACTTTCTCGGTCAGCAGTGCGTCATAACGTTTTATGGCGAACATGGTTATGCCCAGTATCGCCACGATAACGATGACCGCGTAACCCACTATCATGAAGATACTGAGTTTCTTGATCTTTTCCAGGCTTTGCGCCTGAATTTCATCTCTAGTCATTTTTACCTCCTGTGATTCCCTTTTTGCGGTGTGTGCCCCGCTTGAAACATAATTCTACACGGTATCCCCCCCGACGCACCTGCACAATGCGGTTTCGACCCGAAACACGATGCGGCGATATTATCTTTCCCCGAACGAAAGACAAAAAAGATGCCCGCCTGCCATTGTTGACATCAATTACCGAAGTTCGGCATTATTGGTCAGTGAGGATACCATTTGACCCTATAGTTTAGAATTATACCATATGAACATTACAAGTTCAAGGATAATACGGTTTAACTCAGGTAAATTATTATAGCAAATAAAGCATACGAATTGTTAAATCACAACAAATTGTAATATATTTTTAATAATCAAAGAATACAACTTTCTTGAAAAAGCTGTATTGACTTTTTTTCTCAAATGTGTTATAATACCCGTTAGCTATGACTAATTGTTAAGGAGATGCCCATATGCCTAAGATTTCCCGCGTTCTGCCGATGCTGATGTGCCTGACTTTGCTGACTTCGTGCGCATCGGACAAGGCAGTATCTTCGACCGCCGCCGACCCGAATGCAAAGTCGAGCGGTTCTATATTTGCGATGGATACCTACATAACCGTCACCGCATACGGTGAGAACGGCGATGCGGGCATATCTGCCGCAAAGGACGAGATATCACGTCTTGAAAAGATGTGGTCTGTGACCGATGAGAACAGTGAGATATACGCTGTTGACCATGCGGGCAGTGCTGAAATGTCCATATCAGATGAAACTGCCGAACTGATAGAATTCGCGCTTGATATGCACGAGCGCACAGGCGGTGCGCTGGACATCTCGCTGTACCCTGTGCTGTGCGCGTGGGGGTTCACAACAGGCGAATACCGAGTACCTGATGATGACGAGATAGCGGGACTGCTTGCACGCACAGGTGTCGGGAAGATAAAACTCAGCGGAAACAACATTGCTTTGCCTGACGGCATGGAGATAGACTTAGGTGCTGTCGCAAAGGGCTGTGCGGGCGACAAAGCTGCCGCTGCTCTGAAAGAGAGCGGCGTGGAATGCGCACTACTCGACCTGGGCGGCAACATACAGACTGTCGGTGAAACAAAGCCTGACGGTAAGAAGTGGAAAATAGGCATACGCGACCCTTACGGCGAGGGTTCGGTGGCTACGCTGGAGATAGGTGAGAGCGCAGTGATAACCTCAGGGGGATATGAGCGTTATTTTGAAGAGGACGGCGTGGTATACAAACACATACTCGATCCGAAAACGGGAAGACCTGCCGAGAGCGGTCTGGTGAGTGCAACGGCCATAGGAAAAGAGGGGCGCTACTGCGACTCGCTTTCAACTTCGCTTTACGTGCTGGGCGCTGAGGGTGCGGAAAAGCTATGGCGTGAGAGCGGAGATTTCGATATGGTGCTTATCGCTGAAGACGGCAGTTTCATCATAACGGATGGCATAGAGGACAGCTTTGCGCTGACAGTCCCCGCTGAAATGAAGGTACTGAAACGATGAGCAGGCGCAGCATTTTCATTATCATCACTGCTGTGATAATGCTGGGTGCAGGGGCGTGGAGCGTTTACCTTATGCTTAGACCTGCGGGGGAAACGGTCATAATATCGCAGGACGGCAAGGAACTTTACCGTCTTGACATTACCCGCGAGCCTGACAGGACTATTGAAGCAGAATACGAAGGGCGAAAAAATATCATTGAGATAAAGGACGGCGAGGTATACATGTCACACGCCGACTGCCCCGACCACATCTGTATAGAAACGGGTAAACTCCGCCCCGACACCCCGATAGTCTGCCTGCCGAACAGACTGGTGATAGAGTACGAAAACAGCGGTCTTGACGGCACAGCGAGGTGAGATGATGAAGACCAAAAAGCTGACAAAACTGGGTCTGCTGACCTGCCTTGCGCTGATAATATTCATCATCGAACTGCGTCTGCCCGACCTTGTACCGATACCCGGTGTTAAGCTGGGGCTTGCAAATATCGTGACGGTCTACTGCATATACACTTTTACACCTGCCGAAACTGCGATGATGCTTTTTTCGAGGATACTTCTCGGAGCGCTGTTTTCGGGCAACCTGATGGCGCTGTGGTACAGCATAGCGGGTGGAATGCTTTGTTTTGCGGGCATGACACTGCTCAGGCGATTTGCCGATGAAAAGAACATGTGGTTTTTGAGCGTGGCAGGTGCGGTTCTGCACAACATCGGTCAGATAACTGTAGCCATGATAGTACTTAAGAGCACTACTGTGCTGGGGTATCTGCCGTTTCTGCTGATATCGGGGTGCATAGCGGGGCTTTTTACGGGGATATGTGCTCAGCTGGTCACCAAAAGGCTGAACGACCGCAAGGCTTGACAGCATTCTTTCTATACTATTCAGAGCACAGAAGCCTGTGGGCGGGCGGGTGGGGCGCAGTCCGTGTCAGAGAATGGGCGCGGATACGCAGATTTATCCGTCCGTTTTTTTGCAAATGCAGATATGCCCTTGACATTCACTGAAAAATAGGGTATAATTAAGTCATAGTACAGCCATAGGATTACTAAAAACTTAACAGGAGGGCACTATGAAGATCTCTACTAAGGGTAGATATGCACTCAGACTTATGACAGACCTTGCAGAACACCAGCAGGACGGATATGTTCCGATAAAAGTGATCGCTGAAAGGCAAAATATCAGCGACAAATATCTTGAACAGATAATATCGATACTCAGCCGCGCAGGATATGTGAGGAGCATACGCGGTGCGGGCGGCGGTTATATGCTTGCTTACCCGCCTGAGAATTACACTGTCGGCATGATACTCAGGCTGACTGAGGGCAGTCTTGCCCCTGTAGCCTGTCTTGAAACTGATGAAAATCTCTGTGAGAGGGCGGAAAACTGTCCCACTCTTTTTATATGGGAAAAGCTGTATGCGGCAATAAACGATGTGGTGGATAACATCACTGTTGCCGATATAGTTGCCAGAAAGACCAACGCAGGGGATTTTTACAACATTTGATAAAAGAATAATATCTCCCACCGGGGAGGAACGGTGCGTCCGTTCATGTATCGTCAGGTCAGCGCTCTGTAGCGATCAGCTGTAAATGAGCCCGAAGATACATGGGCGGGCGCTTTTTCTGACAGGAGCGATTACATGAAGATAAAAGATACTTTTGGGTCACTGAGCGGCTTTGAGCGCGGGCTGTGGGCGGCATCACTGGCGGTGATAGCCATAGCGTATGCACTGACAGGCGGCGGTGCGGCAGAACTGGCGGCTTCGCTGATAGGGGTGACTGCTCTGATATTCGTGGCTAAGGGAATGGTGACGGGGCAGGCTTTGACGGTGGTATTTTCTCTGTTTTACGGCATGATATCACTGAAAGCCCGATATTACGGCGAAATGCTCACATATCTCGGCATGACTGCACCCATAGCGGCGGCGGCAGTGGTATCGTGGCTGAGGCACCCTTTCGAGGGAAGCAAGGTGGTGGAAGTCGCTCCCATGACCGCAAAAAAGCTGTTACTGCTGACCTTGCTTTCTTCCGCAGTGACGGCGGGGGCATACTTTCTGCTGAGGTGGCTTGGCAACGCAAACCTTGTTTTCAGCACTGTTTCGGTATTCACGAGTTTTATGGCTTCGGGGCTGACCTTTCTGCGAAGCCCTTATTATGCACTGGGGTATTCCGCCAACGACATAGTGCTTATTGTGCTTTGGATCGGGGCATCGCGGGAGGACAGGTCGGCTATGCCGATGGTGTTTTGCTTTGTGATGTTCCTCGTGAATGATCTATACGGATTTTTCAACTGGCGCAGACTTGAAAGTGCGCAGAAAAAGTGAGATCATAAATACGGCGGCGGAAAACTTTTCTGCCGCCTTTTTTCAACTGTCCGCCTCACTTTTTTTAGGCGTATCGCACATAAAAATTTTCTCAGGCACTTGTTATCTGAGCAGATATGTGTTATAATTAGTTTCAAGGTGAGTTGACAGTGGTGAACTGATGAATGCCGCTGTAACTCACCATTACATAAGGAAACTTACAGCGCAGTGCTTTACGCGCTTTATCAAGGAGGAAATAAACATGCAGATAACCGAAAAACAACTGGAACAGGTCAACGACCGCATAAGGGCGCTGATCGAATCGAACAGCTTTTACGGCAAAAAGCTGGAAGAGGCAGGCATAAGTGAGGTAAATTCGCCCGAAGATTTTGCAAAACTGCCTTTCTCGGAGAAAAAGGATCTGAGAGATGCTTACCCGCTGGGGCTGATGACTGCGCCTGAGGACGAGATAGTGCGCATACACTCTTCATCGGGTACAACAGGCAAGCCTGTCATAATACCCTACACTGCAAAGGACGTTGACGACTGGGGCGAGATGTTCAAGAGATGCTACGAAGTTGCGGGCATCACCAAAAAGGACAGGATACAGATAACTCCCGGCTATGGTCTGTGGACTGCGGGAATAGGCTTCCAGAACGGCTGTGAGAAGCTGGGCGCGATGGCTGTGCCGATGGGTCCCGGAAACACCGAGAAACAGCTTGAAATGATGCAGGCACTTGAAACCACTGTGCTTTGCTCGACTTCCTCCTATGCACTGCTGTTGGCTGAGGAGATACAGAAGAGGGGCATAAAGGACAAGATACACCTGAAAAAGGGCGTTATCGGTTCCGAGAGATGGTCGGATAAGATGAGAGAGCGCATCTCCAACGAACTTGGCATCGAACTTTACGACATCTATGGGCTGACCGAGATATACGGTCCGGGTATCGGCATAAACTGCGAGTACAACACAGGCATGCACTACTGGAACGACTATCTCTATCTTGAGATAATCGACCCAAAAACAGGTGAGAACCTGCCTGACGGCGAGTGGGGCGAGATAGTCATAACCACACTGGTCAAGGAAGGTGCGCCGCTGATACGCTACCGCACACACGACCTTTCGAGGATAATACCCGGCGAATGTCCCTGCGGCAGAAAGTTCCCCCGCATAGACACCATCAGGGGCAGAACTGACGACATGATGAAGATAAAGGGCGTTAACGTGTTCCCCTCGCAGATAGAGGAAGTTCTGGCTGAGTTCGATGAGATATCCAGTGAATACCAGATACGCATTTCTCACCTTGACGGCAAGGATACCATGCGCATATACGTTGAAACCAACGGTCATGTGGATTTCGCAGACCTTGCAAAGCGCATAGCTGAAAAGGTCAAGAGCAGGATAGGCTTCACACCCATCGTAAAGGTGGTAGAGATAGGCGTTCTGCCGAGAAGCATGAAGAAGACTGCC
>OCTW013430608.1_pt1 | contig 13284 bp, 12 predicted proteins | sample 1539671 | NCBI WGS metagenome assembly OCTW01 (sample SAMN02144230, study PRJEB22623) | gut metagenome | biome: sheep rumen | host: Ovis aries | place: New Zealand | reverse complement strand
GCCAGCAACAAGTGGGCACTGACGACAGGCGGCAGCCTGGCCGGCGCCGGAATGGGAGGCAACCTGGGCGTGGCCTACCACATTCCCACCCGTGACAGCAGCCGGATGAGCATCGCCCTCAGCACCGACTTCGTCATCAATGGGGTGAACTCCGAAATCAGAGTCAACCGCATCACTACACTGGCCAATCTGCGCCGCAATTTTACCACTGTGAAGCTTACCCAGCCCCTTTTTCTACATATCCCCGTGTTGGCGGGCCTCCACTACGAGACCCCCATCAGCCCGAAGTACAATTTCTATGTTACAGCACAGGCCGGGTTGGGCTTCAACATCATTACCAACCGCAGTGCCGAGATGCTGGGCGGCGCCCAACCTATCGAAGTTGGCAACATGCAATTATATGACTACTCTTATGTTGACCACTACAGCACTAAGGTGACGGCCGCCTGGCGGGTGGCGGTGGGACTGACCGAGAACAAGCACTGGCTGGCCGACCTGGGATTGTGGGGAATGGGGGCCGTACTGATTGAGGGCTATGAGGACTTCAACTACCGGGCCGTTGGGGACAGGTCTCTCCGGCAGGGAAGCATGGCGTTCAAAGGCGACTTCATAAACCCCTTGATGTTCATAGCCCGGATAGGCTACCGCCTATAACACGGCGGCCACTACAGACCAAACAGAACGGTGGCCGAGGCGGATGTCACCTCGTCCACTTGGGCCACCGGGACGTCTTTGATGGCGGCAATTTTTTGGGCTATTACAGGGATATAGGCACTTTCATTGCGTTTGCCACGATAGGGCACGGGTGCAAGGTATGGGGCGTCGGTCTCCAGCAGGAGGCTTTCGAGCGGCACCGAGGCCACCACATCGGCCATTGTGGCATTCTTGAATGTCACTACGCCACCAATGCCGAGATGAAACCCCATCTCGATGGCTTTGTGCGCTTCCTGCACACTGCCCCCGAAGCAGTGCATCACACCCCGGAAGGAACCCCAATTGAGGTCGCGCAGGAGGCCAAACAGCTCATTGTAGGCCTTGCGCACATGCAAACATACGGGCAGACCGAGCTGCCGGGCCCAAACCATCTGCCTTTTGAGTACTTCGCGCTGCTGCTCGAGGAAAGTCTTGTCCCAATAGAGGTCCAGCCCTATCTCCCCCACCCCGACATAGCGGGCCTGGGGCGAGAAGAGTTTGTCCTTGACGATGGCCAGCTCCGGCTCGAAATCGGCGGTGACGGACGTGGGGTGCAATCCCATCATCTGCCTAAACCGCCCAGAATATTGGTTAGCCAAAGCCTCTTGCCTGGAATGGCTCAGACTGTCAATTCCCGGCAGGAGCATGAGTCCGACACCGGCCGCGACAGCCCTTTCTACGGCTGCATCGCGGTCGGCGTCGAAAGCCTCGTCATAGAGGTGGCAATGGGTGTCAATCATGCTTAATCTTCTTCACCAAGGCAGTGAGACTGTCGTAGAGGGCCAAGGTTGAGGGGTTTTTCGACAGCAGTTCGCGATGGGAGTTGATGGTCTGCTGGTCGTTACGGACAGCGGGACCCGTCAGTTGGAACCGTACATCGCCCCACTGCAGTTTCTTGGCGGTGGTCATCACGAGGGGGTGAAGAATCTCGAAGGGGACATTGTGCTCGCGGCAAATCTGCTGGGCAACAGCATACAGGGCATTGGTGAAGTTATTCACAAACACAGCCGAAAGATGCAGATAAAGCCGCTGATCGAGGTTGGTGCGGAAGATGTGGGATGAAATCATACCCACGAACTCGGCAATATCGTCCTCAGTGGCGGCATCGCAGCCTTCGATACAGAATGGTAGTTCACCATACTCCAACGCCACATCGCGCACAAAGGTCTGTGGCGACCACAGCACCCCGTAACGGGAGCTGCAGGGCTTCAACACATCGGCCGCAGTGGCGCCTGAAGTATGCAACACAAGGGCATTGCCCACATGAATCTCCTTGGCCATCTCGGGCAGTGCATCGTCCGTGACGGCAATGATATACACATTGGAGTTGTCGGTCAGTTTGGATAGTTTGTTGATAGGTTTGGCTTCAACACGTGCTGCCAGAAGGTTGGCATGCTCTAAATTGCGCGACCACACTTGCTCAATCACGTGTCCACGGCCGTACATGGCAAGGGCAAGGTGTGTTGCTACATTGCCCGAGCCAATAAAAGTTATTCTCATAGTCTTATATTAATATTCGTCTTCTTGAAAAAAGAAGTCATCTTTTGTCGGATAATCCGGCCATAGATCCTCGATGCTGTCATAGGGGTCTCCCTCATCTTCAATCTCCATCAGGTTCTCTATAACTTCCATGGGGGCTCCAGTCCGCTGGGCATAATCTATCAGCTCATCTTTTGTGGCAGGCCACGGGGCGTCCTCTAATTTTGTTGCCAATTCAAGTGTCCAATACATAATTTCTAAGTTTTAATCTCTTTACCTTCCTAAAAATAACAATTTGAACTTCTTTCAGTTGATGAATTGTTTAGAGTTCGATATGCATCAAATTATTTTGCAAAAGTACGTTTTTTTTCTTTTTTCGCAAATTATTTTCCGGCCAAACGGGGTTTTTAATTGTTTTTATACTTTATTCTTTTCTCAAATAATTAATGTTCAAGGATTTTTAGTTGAAAAGTGACTCCTCTGCCCCTTGTGACAGAACCAGATGGCGCGAAAGGACGAAAAGGTAGTCCGACAGCCTGTTCACATAACGTTCTACACAGTTGTCGACCGTAGCCTCCTGGCTCAGCTTCACTATGCAGCGCTCCGCCCGGCGGCACACCGTGCGGGCCACATGACACTGGGCCGCAGCCATCGTCCCGCCCGGCATCACAAAACTGCGGAATGGCGGCAGCCCCTCCTGCAGCTGGTCAATCAGACGTTCCAGCCCCTCAACAGCATCGTCAGGCAGCTGTGGCAGCTCGAATTTCACCTCCTTCTCAGTGGCGAGGAGTGTCTGCACAACAAAGAGGTTCCGCTGCACCTGTTTGAGGGCTGCATAATGGGTGGAGTCGGCCGCCTTAATCAACTCGGCCAGCAGACCCACATGGGCGTTCAGCTCGTCGACCGTGCCGTAGGCCTCGACGCGGGTGTCGCATTTCAGCACCCTTGTGCCGCCCACCAGCGATGTGGTTCCGCCGTCCCCTGTCTTGGTGTAAATCATAGGCAATAGGGTTATACTCTCTCAACCGATTTCACTTCAGGAATGACACGCTTGATGGCTGTCTCAATTCCCTGCTTGAGGGTTTGGAGGGCATGAGGGCAAGAGCCGCAATGCCCAGTAAGGCGCACCATGACCACTCCCTGGTTGGTGATGTCGACATACTCAACATCGCCGCCATCTTGCTGCAGGTAGGGGCGTATCTGTTGGAGGGCGTTTTTGACGCGGCCCTCAACCGCGATTCTTTCTTGATCTGTCATTGTCTGGGGGTTATTTGTTGGGTTGCAGTTTGCATATCTCACGTATGGTGTTTTCGGCCAGCTGCATGAATGCGGTGCTTTCGGGGGTCTCTTTGTCTGACCACAGGGCCACGGGCTTTCCGCTGTCGCCGCTTTCGGCTATGCTTTGCACCAGCGGTATCTGCCCCAGCAGCGGGACGTTCATCCGGGCGGCCAACTGTTTGCAGCCACCGTTGCCGAAGATGTAATACTTATGGTCGGGCAGCTCGGCGGGGGTGAACCAGGCCATGTTTTCCACAAAGCCCAGCACGGGGATGTCGAGCCCGGGGTTGCGGAACAGTTCGACGCCGCGCACTACGTCGGCCAGGGCCACTTGCTGCGGTGTGCTGACGATGATGGCGCCGGTGACGGGAAGGGTCTGCGCGAGGGTGAGCTGCACGTCGCCCGTTCCGGGAGGCATGTCGACCACGAGGTAGTCTATCTCGCCCCACCAGGTGTCGGTGGCCAGCTGTTTGAGGGCGCCAGAGGCCATAGGGCCGCGCCAAGCAAGGGCGCGGTCGGGGTCGACGAGGAATCCGATTGACATGAGTTTGACTCCATAGCGCTCGATGGGCAGCATGTAGGTCTTGCCGTCGTGTTCCTCGCCAATCACATCTTCCTGCCCGAGGTTGAACATGATGGGGATGGAGGGGCCATAGATATCGGCATCGATGAGGCCGACGGAGGCTCCGGTTTTGGCCAGGGAGATGGCCAGATTGACGGCCACTGTGCTCTTGCCGACGCCACCTTTGCCAGAGGCTACAGCGATGACGTTCTTCACTCCTGGCACCAAGTCGTGCGGGTCGGGCTGCTCTTGGGCGCGCGAGGTGAGGTTGACGGTCACCTCGGCGTCGGCATCGACATATTCATGGATGGCGTTGACGCAGTCGTCGGTCATGCGCTGCTTCATGGGGCAGGCGGGGGTGGTGAGGACGAGGTCGAAGGAGACCTTGTTGCCGTCGATGGCAATGTTCTCTATCATTCCCAGCTCAATCAGGCTGCGACCCAAGTCGGGGTCGTTGACATGGCTCAAGGCCATTTCTATCATTGTGGATGTTATCATAGTTTAGTGTGTTTTCTGTTGTGGCGTGGTTGGGCGGCGGGGCAGGGTGACCACACGTTCTTTCCGGTCGCCTTGGCCCAAAGGGTTGCCATTGGGCCGTGTGAGTTTATGCCCTTTCGGGGCGGTTGCAGGTGTTGTCTTTGTTATTCGTGTGCGGGTTCTTCAACGGGTGCTTCACCGTCCTCGGGGGCGATCCATTCCTGTTCGAGAAGTTCTTGGAGTTTGCTTTCCAGTTCGGCTCCGCGCAGGTTGCGCCCCACTACTTTGCCATAGCGGTCCACCAGCACGGTGTTGGGCACAGACATGACGCCGTAGGTTTTTCCGCCTGTGGAGGTCCAGCCGTTCAGGTCGCTCACGTGGTTTGGCCAGCTCAGGTTGTCGTCTTTGATGGCTTTCAGCCAGGCGTCTTTCGTCTTGTCGAGCGAGACGCTGTAGATTTCAAATCCTTGGTCGTGGTATTTCTCATACAGCCGCACCACGTTGGGGTTTTCGCGGCGGCAGGGGCCGCACCACGATGCCCAGAAGTCTATCAGCACCACGTTGCCGCGCAGTGAGGAGAGGCGACGCTCGTTGCCTTCGGGGTCTTTCATGGCTATTTCGGGGGCTTCCATGCCAGGATAGACCACGCCCTGCAGCCGCTCGTCCACATGTTTTACGTAGGGGTCTTCGGGATATTTCGGCATCAGGTCGTTGCGTATTTTGGCATAGAGCGACACGTAGTTGTCGAAATTTTTCTCGAAGAAGGTGACCAAGAAGGCGCTCATCAGGATGTCCGAGTTAGAGGCCAACAGCCGCGAGGCCCTGTCGGGCAGCTGGGCCTGCTGCTCCGGGGTCATGGTGGCCAGCAGCAGGTCGTTGAACTGACGGTACAGCTCCACGTTGCGCGACCCCTTGCACGACTGGATGCTGAACGCATGGCGGTCGGCAAAATAGACCAGATTGACTTTGACTTTGTCCTTTGGTTCGAGCAGTATGTGGCATAGGCCGCTGCCCCGTTCGGTGGTCTGCAGCACATAGTAGGTTGGCACTTTGTGCTGCAATTTCACTTTAAACTCACCTTTCTTGTCTAACCGCAACGTGTCGACAGGCTGCAGCCGGTCTTTGACAATCTGGCTGACGACGAGGCGCGCCCCGTCGGGTACACCCCGCAGCGCACCGCTCAATGTGGAGGTCTGGGCCTGGACGGCGGCACACATTCCCGCCGCCATTGCGATGATAAGGACTATACGTTTCATAATGCTATCACGTTTTATTTTATTACTTTCTGCAATTCATTGTCGGAGTGGACAGCCACACTGTAATAGGCATTGTCGCCAAACATCGACGACGCCATCAGCGACTTGTATCGGTTGCGGATGTGGCGCCCATACTTCGTCAGGCTGCCCCCGTTGGGCTGGATGCCTTTCGCCTTGGCAGTGTTCAGTATACAGTTCCACGTCTGCGTGTCCACCTCGTAGGAGGCCACAAACCGCTCGGCAGTGGGGTACTTCGCAATCAGCTCGGCATAATGGTCATGCAGCTGGTGGTGCAACACTTCCTCCAGCACCCGCTCATCCACCAGGCGGTTGTAGTAAGCCCAGTTGGTGTCCAGCACATAGGGCAGTGTCACATCAGGCTGTATGCCGCCTCCGCCATACACTTTGCGCCCTTTCTTGGTGAGGAACCACTGCGACGTGTCGGCCGTGGCGTTGAAAAGCGAGTCGGGCGACGTGTAGTTGGAGAAAATCCGATTCAGATAATCCATATAGTAGGCATCGCTGCCTTTGTCATAGGGGCGTTGGATGCAGCGTCCCGAGGGCGAATAGTAGCGGGCGATAGTCAGCAGTACCGCATCGCCTTCAGGCAGGTCGAACTGGCGCTGCACCAGTCCCTTGCCAAAGCTGCACCGCCCGGCAATCAAGCCGCGGTCGTTGTCCTGTATGGCTCCGGACACCACCTCGCTGGCACTGGCCGAGAACTCGTTGATCAATATCGTCAGCCGCCCTTGCTCATACAGGCCGCCCTCGGTGGCATAGTTGTTACGGCGGCGGCTGTGTGCTCCTTGTGTATACACTATCAAATCCCCGGCGGGCAGCAACTCGTCGGCCATCTTGACAGCCGCCTCCAGCGATCCGCCTCCGTTGCCGCGCAAATCCAGCACCAGATGCTTCATCCCCTCGTTGTTGAGTTGCAGGAGGGCGTTGTGGAATTCCGATGCCGTAGTCTCCGCAAAGCGTGCTACGCGGATATAGCCCGTCCGCTTGTCAATCATCAGCGCCGCCAGCACCGACGCATGATGTATCACATCGCGCTGCACTCTCACCTTGACGGGTTTCTTGCACCCCTTGCGGTCCAGAGTGAGAGTCACCGTGCTGTGGCGGGGTCCGCGAATCAGGTCGACCACCGAAGAGAGTCCTCCCTCACGCCTCACGTCAGCCACCTTTGCCGTGTCCACCATCAGCAGCACATCGCCCGGCACCACGCCCGCATGGCCTGCGGGGCTGTCCGGCTTCACATTCGAGGCATAAACCGTGTCGTTAATCTCTACCAATGTCACCCCGATGCCGTCAAAACGGCCCTGCATCATCTCCACCTCCATGTCGAAATCCTTTGGGGTCAGATAGGTGCTGTGGGGGTCGAGCGACGAAAGCAGATTCTGCGCCGCCATCATCGACAGCGAGTCGGGGTCGACAGTGTCGACATAACAATAGCCTATAATCTCCATCAGCGCGTCCAAGCGCTCGTTGTGAGAGGTACTGAAGAGGCTCTCGGCACGGTCGTCCACGCTGTGAGGTGCCAGCAGCACGCCCGACAGCACACCCAATGCCGCAGCCAGCAGAACCACGCCAATCGAGAAAGTGTATTTCTTCTTCTCAGTCATATCAGTTGTCCATAACGGACGAGTCAATTATTTATTGCCCCGTCTTGCGCATGAGTGCCGCGGCAAAGACGTTGCAGAGCTTTCTGCACAATCTCATCGTGGTCGAAAGCCAATGGGGGCAAGCCCTCCAGCGGAAACCACCGTGCCTCGCGGGCGTCGTCGCCCCCGGCCACAGGCATCTCTCCCACCTCGGCCATGAAGGCCACCGTCACCGTACGTCCGCGCGGGTCGCGGTCCACCCGGCTGAAACTGCCCACCTCCTCCATCGGCGCGGACAGGCTGCAACCCGTCTCTTCGCGCAGCTCGCGGCGGGCACAGCACTCCAAGGTCTCATCCATCTCCATAAAACCGCCCGGCAGGGCCCACATGCCCTTGTATGGCTCGCCGCCCCGGCGCACCAGCAGCAACGAGCGCCTCACGCCCCCGCGGGTGCCGAACACCACACAGTCGGCTGTCAACATAGGCCTCGGGTAACGGTAAGTATATCCATTCTCCATGACAGATACCGATTGTCGGGCGGCGGTGGCAAGAGAGGGACTCCCCTGCCCGCCGCCGTCGCACGACAGCTATTAATTCAACTCATAAGTGGCGCCGTCCTTACCGTCCTTCACCGTCACGCCCAGCGCCGAGAGGTCGTCGCGTATGCGGTCGCTTGTGGCCCAGTCCTTGTTGGCCTTGGCGGTGGCGCGGGCAGCAAGAATCATCTTCATCAGTCCGTCGACCAATGCCGTGTTGTCCGTGGCCGACTCGTCGCGCAAGCCCATCACCTCGAACACAAAAGTGTCCATCACCCCCTTCAGCTCGTCAATGTCGGCCTGGGTCAGCGTGGCTTTGCGGTCGTTTACAGTGTTGATTACCTTGGCCATGTCAAACAGATGGCTGATGACGATGGGGGTGTTCAAATCGTCGTTCATGGCGTCGTAGCAGAGCTGCCTGTAGCCGCTCACATCCACACTGCTGCTCTTCGACGGCTGCAGCCGTCCCAAAGTCTTGTAGGCCTGCATCAGGCGGGTGTAGCCCTTCTCAGCCGCCACCAAAGCCTCGTTGCTGAAGTCTACCGTGCTGCGGTAATGAGCCTGGAGGATGAAGAAGCGGATAGTCATCGGGGCATAGGCCTGCGTCAGCAGCTTGTGCTTGCCGGTGAAGAACTCCTCAAGGGTGATGAAGTTGCCGAGCGACTTGCCCATCTTCTGTCCGTTGATGGTAATCATATTGTTGTGCATCCAGTAGCGGCAGGGGCCGTGGCCGCACACCGAGGTCTGCTGCGCAATCTCGCTCTCGTGGTGGGGGAACATCAAGTCCATGCCTCCGCCGTGAATATCGAAGGTCTCGCCCAGATACTTGGTGCCCATGGCGGTGCACTCCGTGTGCCAGCCGGGGAAGCCCACGCTCCAGGGCGAGTTCCAGCGCATGATGTGCTCAGGCTGCGCCTTCTTCCAGAGGGCGAAATCGCCGCTGAAACGTTTCTCCTCCTGGCCGTCAAGCTCGCGGGTGGTGGAAAGCATCTCCTCAATCACCCGGCCGCTCAGCCGTCCGTAGCTCTTGAAATCCTCGTGATACTTGCGCACATCGAAATAGACACTCCCGTTGCTGACATAGGCATAGCCGGCGTCAAGGATGCGCTGCACCAACTCAATCTGCTCCATCACATGGCCCGAAGCCAGCGGCTCGATGCTGGGGCGCAGCACATTGAGCGCATCCATGGCCGCATGGTAGCGGTTGGTGTAGTATTGCGCCACCTCCATGGGTTCCAGCTGCTCCAGCCGGGCCTTCTTGGCAATCTTGTCCTCGCCCTCATCGGCGTCGTGCTCCAGATGGCCCACATCGGTTATGTTGCGCACATAACGCACCTTGTAGCCCAGGTGCATCAAATAGCGATACAGCACATCAAACGTAATGGCCGGGCGGGCATGGCCCAAGTGGCCATCGCCATAAACCGTCGGACCGCAGACATACATGCCCACATGGTCGGGGGTGACGGGTTTGAAGAGTTCTTTCTGGTGCGAAAGAGTATTGTAAATCAACAACTGTTGCATATATCAGTAATTTATTTTGTTTTGCAAAGATACAAATAATTCGCGATTCGGGCGGCGGTCATCGGCATTTTTGTGGCCGAGGGTGGCACGTTCCGGCCGCAAGCACGCCAAGCACGCCCCGCAGCCCCTGAAGGCTGCCCGGACCTCAATCGGCATACTCATAGTAATAGACCGTCCGCTCAGTGATGCGGTACTCCTCCTCGACCGATCCATAGACCCTCGTCCAATGCTTCTCGACAGGCCAGTCGTCGCTATAGGAGTAGGAGTAGTTCTCCTCAAACTGCTCCTCCATCACCTGCCCCTGCTCATGCAGGGTAAGGGTGGATACAGCCTTGGTGATGTTATTGCTGTTGGCAAACACAATGTCCCCTCCGCCATATAAGCCGCCCAGTGTGTAGACAAAGTGGCGCAGAGGGTTGGTCTTGTTGTCGTAGGTATAGTCCACCCGCGTCATGCCGAGGTCACTCTCCACCTCCACACGGCTCACATTGTTGCCCCTCCACGAAAGTTTCATCAAATCCGTCTGCACCAGCTTGCCTTGCGCGGCCGAACCCGCAGCCCGCTCCACCGCAGCCCGGGGCATGCCCACGGCCTGTTGCAGATAGTCCAGCAGACGGCTCTTCAGCGGGCCGCCGGCGGCGGCCTTGCCCCGGCCAGTGGTGAGTATGTCCAACTGCGACAGTCTGCTGCCGTCATAGTGGAAATGGATTGTCACGTAGGGCGACTCGTCCGAGTAGCGCTTGTCGTACAGTTCCGTTTTGTTCAACTTGCTGCCTGAGTAGGCGAAAGTGATGCGCTCGTTGGCGGTCTCGATTTTGGACACCCGGCCCTGGTTGTAGGTGAAGAAGGCCGACCGCTCGGCGCCGCCGGCCGACTCGCCTTTGCTGAAGACGATGTTGTCCAGCTGGTCGTCCTGCCACACCCACGTCTCGGCCAGTGCCTTGGGGGTTGACAACTGGTCGGCGGTGTCCCACACTCCCGTGGCGGGGTCGTAGTACTCCGTCACCGTCTGCGACGACTGGTAGACCTTCGCAATCTTACGGCTGGGGCTGTAGACCCCTTCCTTTTCCGAACAGGCCGCTGCCAGGCAGAGAACACCGAGAGCCATAGCGCAAAAAATATTGGTTCTCATATTGATTGACTTTGTTACACGGAGTCCGCATTGCCGTTGGGGGGCTTCAGCCGGTGGACTCCTTCTGGCCGGCAGCAACCCCGAAACCGATTTATAACGTATGGCCCGGATTTTTATTTCAACCCACCCGAAAAAAAATCGCTTGCAGCCCGCGCCGCTCTCACTTCGCTCGGCCGACCCCATTCCCGCCCTCCGGCGAACCTATTTCGACCTATGGGCAGGACGAAATAGGGTTTAAATGTGATAGACATGTCGTGGAACGATTGGACTTGGAGCGAAGGCCGAACCCGGGGCCAACATTCGCGAAATTACCGCAACGCGCAGCTGGACACTGCGGCGGCCAGGGGGATGACGGGGCAAAAGGGGCTGCCAAAGGCGCGGAGGGTGAATTGGGTTTGATTATGTAGACGCAAAAGAGGGCTGTTTCTTACAGCCGGGAGTGTTAAAAAAAGCATAATCGCCAGAGCCCCGGCAGCTGGCGGCGGCGATGGGTGGAAAGCCTCCGCTCCGGCCCGGGCCTCTGCCACCCCGGCGGCGGATGCCGGATGGCAGGGCCGTGGGGGTGGCGGGGCGGGAACCGGGGCGGAGGCGGCCGCCGGGCAATGGCGGATGGGGCGATTATTTGTATTCGAAGTAGCGGGTGGTGGTGGATTGGTTGCGGTAGCCGTCTTCCTCGTTGCCGTTGTCTGAGGTGGCGGTCTGGGTCAGGGGCCAGTCGCCGGAGTAGGTGTAGGCGAAGGTTTCCTCATCGGTTTGGGTGCCGAAGATGGGCATGGAGATTGTCAACTCGGATTTGGTGGTGTTGTTTTGGTTGAAGAAGTCGGTGCCCATGTTGTCGGCCACGCCTGCCAGACTGAATGGGAATTTCTGGTAGGGGTTGTGCTTGTTGTCGAAGGTGAACTTGCCGTTCATGGTCATGCCCGAAAAGTTGGCAGAGATGGCGGAGACGTTGTCGCCTGTCCAGGTGAGGTTGAAGGTGATGGTCATAGCGGCTTTGGAACCGGCGGCGCGGTCGGCGGCTTTGGCCAGGGCTGCCACGGCGCGGTCGGCATGGCCGACGGTGGGCAGCACGGAACGGAAGAGCACTTTGGTCAGGTTGCGGCCTTTGCCCATGAAGTCCTCCATGTCGCCGGTGATGTTGAGTTTGGTCACGCGGTTGTCGGTGCGCTCAAAGGTGATGGTGGCTATGAGCTGAGTGGTGGCGCTATCCTTTTCGAAGAGTTTGGCCTGTTTGAGCTTTTTGCCGTCGTATTCGAAGGTCATGATTTGGTCTTCGCCTTCGGCGCGAGTCATCTGCTTGCCGTCGTAGGAGAAGTTGATGACGTCGGCGATGTCGGACTTGTGGTTGACATTGGCGACTTCGTAGATGGTGATTTTGGTGAGTTTGTCGCCGTCCCAGGTCCAGTCCTCGGCCGGGGATTTGGGGCAGCTGACGGTGTCGTGATACCAGATGCCGGACTCGGAGTCGCGATAGCTGTCGATGTTGACGGACGATTCGTAGATGTGGGAGATTTTCTTTGAGGGGTTGTAAACGCCTTCTTTCTCGGAGCAGGAGGCGAAGATGCATGCCACGGCTGCGGCAAAGGTCAGTGCGATGGTTTTCTTCATTGTTGTGGTGTTTGATGTTTGTTGTCCGGGTTCACGGTGTTATTAATGCGTGTGGGTGGCGGTGGAACCCGATGGCCGCGCGCCACACGGATTTTTCTGCCTATAGAAACGCAGCAGGGAGGGATTTCTTATAGAGGTATGTGTTAAAAAAAACAAACACGGACAGCCCCGGGCGGAGGACAGCGGCGGACACGGTCGGGACGAGGCGTTTTTAACGCCATAGAATACAATGTATTAAAGGAGAGGGCGAAGTTTTAACTTTTCGTATTGGAGTTTTCTTTGTATCTTTGAAAATTATTTTGCGACACTGTTCGACTGGAATAAACTAACAAACAAACATATAGATTATATTTATGAAAATATTAGTTCTGAATTGCGGCAGCTCGTCAATCAAATACCAGCTGATTGACATGGCAAACAATGCCGAAGTGATGGCCAAAGGCCTTTTGGAGCGTATCGGGTTGGAAATGGGCGAGTTTACTCACAAGTACCACGGCGAGAAACACTATGAACAACTGCCTATCCCCGACCACACGGCAGGCATCAAGATTGTGCTGAAGGCATTGGTGGACCCGAAGATGGGCGTCATCAAGGATTTCAAGGAGATTGGAGCCGTCGGCAACCGCATCGCCCACGGCGGCGAGGCTTTTGACCGCAGTGTCATCGTGACTGACGAGGTGATAGAGACCATCAAGTCGCTCACCCATCTGGCTCCGCTGCACACCCCCGGCAACCTGGCCGGAATCTACGCCATGCGCGAGGTGCTGCCCGGCGTGCCGCAGGTGGCGGTGTTCGACACGGCTTTCCACAGCACGCTGCCCCCCAAGAGCTACCTGTACGGCCTGCCCTACGAGTATTATGAGAAATACGGTGTGCGCCGCTACGGCTTCCACGGCACGAGCCACAAGTTTGTGGCCGAGAAGGCCGCCAAGATGATTGGCAAAGATTGGAAGGAACTGAATATCATCAGCTGCCATCTGGGCAGCGGAGCCTCGATTTGCGCCATCAAGCAGGGCAAGAGCTTCGACACCACGATGGGCATGACTCCGCTGGAGGGCCTCATTATGGGTTCGCGCCCCGGCGATGTGGACCCCGGCGTCATCGAGTTCATCATCAAGAAGGAAATCACCGAGAACGG
>OCTW013374109.1_pt1 | contig 13287 bp, 12 predicted proteins | sample 1539671 | NCBI WGS metagenome assembly OCTW01 (sample SAMN02144230, study PRJEB22623) | gut metagenome | biome: sheep rumen | host: Ovis aries | place: New Zealand | reverse complement strand
GCTTCTTGGGTTAAGCCCCCACATTTTTAAATACTTGAAATACAGTCACTTCCCGGAAAGCCGGTTCTCAAATTTCGAGAACCGGCTTTTCAGGAACGAGACTGGCCTCGCGGCCCGCAACGTGGTGGAGCAGTTTTTCTGTTTTGATTCCATGACGAAAAGAAAGACGGCACGTATTCTTTCCTGAATTTAAGAAAAGTTTCTATTTATCCTTCAAGAAGGGCTGATAGGTGGAAAGGGTATCGCCATACTTGGACTTTCATCAAGAGAGCTAGATAGAATGGTCGTGCCGGTTCCACCGGTCGAAGAACAGCATAGAATTGTTGCCGGAATAAAGAGGCTTAATCCAAAATATTTCATATATTTGCACTTGTTATGACACGGTCAGTAAACAAGATGCTTCCCACCCTTCAGGCTGCTTTAGAGAAACAGCCTATAGTTAAGGCATGGCTTTTCGGTTCCTATTCCCGTGGAGAGGAGACACCGGAAAGTGATGTGGATATTCTTGTTGAATATGATCCGAATTCCCGTGTTTCTCTCATGACTATCTCCCGGATTATGGTTGCCCTTTCCGATGCGGTGGGTAAAAAGGTGGATCTTGTCGAGGAAGGTCGTCTGCTGCCATTTGCACAGGAAAGTGTTGAAAAAGATAAGATTTTGATTTATGAGAGAGCCAGTTAGGGATAAAGAAAGGATTCAGCACATTCTGGATGCCATCGAAACGATTGAGAGCAGTCGCCTTAAGTACTCTACCTCGGAATCAGCGTCCGATCCGATTATCTATTACGGCTTTGTCAAGCATGTGGAAATAATCGGAGAGGCTGTTTATATGCTTTCTAAAGAGTTTAAGGCAGCCCACCCTGAAATTGAATGGGATGCCATTGAAGGTATGCGGCACGTTCTAGTGCATGGCTATTATCAGATTAGCCCGGAGCAGTTATGGGATACCATAGATGTTGATATTCCGGCGCTAAAGCCTTCCATAGAATTGCTGCTCAATAGTCTGTAATCACCAAGTCACATTCTTCTCAACAATTTGTTGTTGTTCCGTAGCCGTCCTGCGGAGATAAATCCTTGTGGTTTCTATACTCTCGTGACCCATTAAATCCGCAAGGAATGCGATGTCATTGTATTTCTCCAGGAAGTTCTTGGCAAAACGATGGCTTCTTCGAGTTTCATCTGTCTTTAATCCATTTCATTAGGGTGATTTATCAGGGCATCGAGCCACTCTTCCTTTGGTGGAAGATCATCACCGATGAGTTCACGCTCATCGTAATCAGCGGAGAAATAGTCCCGCATGGAGACAAACTCGATGTGGTATGTCCAGCCGTCACACTGGCCTTCTCTGGCACCGCCCGGGAGGAACTCTTTATCCGGAACGATGTCTATCATCTCTCCTGTGCGCTGAGAGCGCTTCAGCGCCCTGATCATCTTTTCCTTCTTGATAGGGCGTTCGTACCCCTTGTGGAGGGTTGCGTCATAGAGACCTCGGAAATATTGGAGATATGCTTCTGGAATGCCGATTTCTAGGGAACCGAATTCTCGTATTTTGGCTATCCAGTCAAAGTATTCCTCTCCCGTATTGAAGTATGGAATCCGAATCTTCCAAGCCGAGCTTTTGGCAGCGCGTGGCCGAAGCTGGAACGAGCAGACGTATGCAGGGCCTGTGTAGCAGTCGGTTTCTTCTCCGGCATCGAGGACGTATTTTCGTTCTTTCGAAACAAGGTGATAAAGGGCATCATGGATTGCCCACAAATCCTCATCGGAGCCCGGGGTCATGACACCCGGAAAGACAGCCTCAACGGCATCGGAGGTGCACGTCTGGATGCCGATGCAGTCGCGTTTCAGGTAGTCATAGACCTCCTGTGCGATTGCTATGATTCGCTCCTCGGCCATCGTCTGAATTGATTAAAACATGCTTATTAGCGTATCCCGTTCGGGAAAAGGAACTGGAAGCAGCGGGCGGCGATGGTGTCCGGGAAGGCATCGATATCGGCATCGGCAAAAACGTTGCCCTCAACTGTGATGCTGTCACACTGTTCCGGGAATAGGCAGTGATTGTCGAGGACAAAGGCGTAGCGGCCTTCATCTCTATCACGATCTGCACCGAAGGCACTTATGGGGAAATGGTATTCGGAGCCGCCGCGTTTGATATGGCAGATATCGCCGGTGAAGATGTGCTCACCCTTGCTGTCCTTAAGACCGGTATCGACGCCGGCAAAGATGGCTTTGCGGCAGTAGCCACGGTCCCAGCATTCGTCGCGGAAATAGTCCAGGACGATGTGCTGAAGGTGCTCTGGAGCCCAGGTATCGTCCGTTCCGATGACATAGAAGTTCATTCCCATGAAGAAGTAGTTTCCAAAATTGGCATAGGCAAACTTCCCATCTCCGAAGGTGTAACGCACGCGAACGGTTGGCATAGGTGTCACAATGCCGGCCCCGATGGAGTACTTATAATCGTCACACAGGGACGTTAGGACTTTTTCATCGATAACCTTTGGCGGTAAGACCTCATCGTCCTTGGGTTTGCACCAATATACCATTGCTGGTACCCACTCAACGGGTACGGCGATATTTGGTATGTCGAGGGCCTCGGCGAAGAGCTGCGCCATATCCTCATCTTTGAAACCGGCGATGCCGCAGCCAACTCTCGTGAGAAGGAAACGGTTCATCGGATGCTCTTTAGCGTACTGCAGGAATTCATCGACGTAAGGCTTGATCTCAGACAGCGGGCCGTGCATTGTGGGGATGGCATAGCACTGACCTTGCGGGCCAACGCCCTGTCCCCAGACTGCGCCAAAATTATCATAGGCAATCCTGGCCGCGCCGCCGAGGTGCTGCCCTTCCAGATTACTGCCGAAAACGAATATTTCGCAGCGTGAGAGTTTGGTGATAAACCCTTCTACGAGTTTTTTATTGGCTTTCTTCATAATATCAAGCGTTATCGGTGAATGTTCTGAACAGGTCCCGGATGCGGTCATCTATGATGCGAGGTTGAAAATAGCCCTCGATGATAATCTGCTTCAGGAGGTTCTGTCCCTTCGTGTGTTCTGTGGTGTAGTGCTCCGTGATGTGGTAAAAGCCGTCGTCGCCCTTTTTATACTTGAACTTCTTGAGCCAGTAGCCGGAGCGTGTGATGTAGAACCAGCCGCCCAGGAGGAACGGGGCGAAGCGGCTATCCCAGTCGGGGTCATAGCCCTTGGCAAGCGAAACCATCTGCTCTTCCGTCAGCGGAATGTCTGGGATATCCTCCCTCTCCCACAGCGAGCTGTCCTGGATCTGCAGCAACAATGATTGATGCAGCCTGGCCATTGCCCAGGTGTCTTTGTCGTTGCGGTCGAAGTATATGGTCTTTTCGCTCATATAGGTGATCTATTTGTCTATTTAGTCTCTTTCCGAAACTGCTCCGAGGCATTCCCAATTCTCGGGCATGGCTATAGTTTCTGAATGTATTTCTTCTCGTATTTCTTAATGTAATCCAGGAGTTCCTTTCCTTCCAGAATCTTAATGTCTGCAGCAAGGCCAATAACGAACCGCCCGGCACCTTCGACACTGTGGATGGTGGTCCGGAGGACCCAGTTGCCATCTTCACGCTTCAAGTCTCTTTCCGCCAGCGGGTATTCCTCAACCAGCAGACTCTTGGCCCGTGTATTCAGTTGAAGGACAATCTTTTCGCTGATTTTCCCGGTCATCCTGAAAACATCCGGTTTGGGGACGATGTGCATTGACGAATACTCCCAAGGCGTATCGGTTACCTCAACGGTGTGAATCCGCGTAACCTTGAACATCCTGGGTTCTGCCTTCTCCACATCATACGCCCACACGTCAATCATATTCGCCGTGAAGGAGAAAGGTTCCACCACGCGGTCCCGCGTCTCATCGCTATGGGCCGATTCGTAGCCTTTCAGGACCACCTGCCGCTTCTCCCTCATCGCATCATTCAAGGCCTCGATATTGGCCGCATTCGCCGGATTGTCGATGTAATTGGCGATGCTGGTGCAGTCATAGACGCTGGCCAGTTTTCGCTGTAGGTCCCGTTTCAGGGCGTTGTTATTGTCGATGCCCTCGATCATCTTCGCCGCCAGGTAAGCCTCCTCCTCCGTGAAATAGATGAGCTTCTTGAAGTCCGTCAGTCCCCTAGCCACCTTCCCCATCTGGTACACATTGCTGTAGAGCTTGTTCACCACGAAACCCGCCTCGCGGATGGTGTCGATGTAGCGGTACACCGTCCTGGGTGTGATGCCCAGTTCCGCGGCCAACTGGTCGATGGTGCGGCTCACGTTCCCGGTGAGCAGCTTCATCAGGCGAAGGAGTTTGGAGATTTTCGGGGTGTCCATAGGCTATGCTTCCTCTAAATATTCAACGGTCTTGCCCTGGCTGCGGGCGTATTCAATTTCGCTGCGCGTGCTCTGGCCGATATAGCCGCCCACGTTGATCACGTAGATGCCGTCGGCCATGTCTATCTTGCGCTTGTGCATGTCGTCCAGCATCTCCTTGGTGCCTTCGGTCCAGACTTCGTCGTCACCGGAGTGGCCGAAGAGGCCGACACTGATGACGATGTTGCCCGCAAGAGTCAAGCGCTTCTGCGCTTCCAGGAATTGGTCCTTGAAGCGGGTTGATCCGCAGAGGGTTATGACGGGGTAGTTGCCTATCATAGGGGGTTCTTATTCAATCCAATGGCTCCGGTTCATCCTCTTCTTTATGAACAGCAGAAGTACTGTCTTCTGGAGCAGTGAGCTGACGGAAGATATCAAGAAAAGCGTTCTTATCGTAGAAGTAGCTTTCATCTTCTTTAATCTTTTCTTCCATGAAAGACAAACCGTAGTTGATGTACTCTTCCATAGTGTTAATCAGAAGATTAACACACTCACTAATCGTTTTATTGCCTTTGTCAAGCTCCAACCAATCAACTTCTGGAGTTCTTGCAACCAAAGCGATAAAGATATATTCCTTTAACCGAGGATATGCTCTTCTCCCTTTTCTGGACTCTATGCTTCCCCAGTACTGGATAGGTTGTCGTAAATCCTTAATTTCCTCGTCGGTATTTAGCGGTATTCTTTGATTACTATAAAGACCGATGAAAAAAGCCATAATAAGGACTTCATATCCAGCACCTAATACCTTACCTTTAGCATCAGATGCTTCGTTAGTTCCTATGCCAAAGTCGGCCAAAGGTTTTATGACACTATTTTCGTAATGCTTTTCATACGAAGGATTACGACGTCCCCATACATCAAATGCACTGGAGAATGTGTTATTTATAATTGCCATGTTAATTCTAGTTTAAAGGTCCTCTACTACAGATTGAATCGTGGAAAGATCTTTTTCATTAAACGGCCTCTTTAGTTTCAAACGATACTTCGTGGCATTGATCTTCGCAAGCTTTTCCTTATCTACAGCTGCTTCACCAAGCTTGTTTTCTTTCTCTGTTAAAAAACTCTTGGTAACGATAATCGTCTGTTTTTTGATGTTGCCGATAACTTCAAAGAAGTCGCCTTCTTTAGCTCCAGTAAAGGATGATGTAGGAGCATCAAAAATGAGAGGATAGTCGTTTTCGTGTTTGATTGAGGTAAGCTTAGATACGGCAAAGAGAAGGGACATGTACATTGTTGTTCGCAATGCTGTGTTAGGGTTATAGACACGGCTTCCATCAACATCAGCCAAAATAAGTTCTGCAGTATCATCGGGTTTTTCAACAACTCTAACGAATCCTCTAAAGTCGCCTTTGTTTAACTTCTCAAGATACTCATTAGCCGCATCCTCAAGCTGAATCAAGAACTCACGTTTGTTCGCCTGCTTGGCCTCTGCAAAAGCCTTCTGAATATGGAGAATAGCCTGGCTGGATCGTGCATACATTGCTGCTGAAGATTCTTCTGAAATCTTAGAATACTCCTCACGGTACTGTGCAAGAATAGCTTCGTGTTTTTCAATTTGAATCTTTAGGTAGTCAGTGCGTCGTTCTGCCTGAGCCCTTCCGTTCCACCATTCAGATATCTCATAATAGGCTGAAACAAGTTGCTCCTCTGTAAGACCTTCAGTTTGCGCAAGGATCTTCTTTTTATTCTCTTCTTCCCGTTCAATGTTTGCATTAATCTTGTCGACTAAAGAATGCTGTTCTAAATTGCTTATGACAGATTTCGTGATGTAGCCATCAAGGTTGGTCAAAAACTTCATATTATTATGAAGTATGGAATACCGATTATTAAGCTCTCGGACATAATCGTAAGTGAACAACGGTTCTTCCTCGGGCTCGTCCTCTTTCGCGCTTTTTTGGGAGGAAAGGAAAGCTTCCAGTCGCGCCTGCATGAACTTGTAGGGCTCAGAACCTTTAGGCGCTGGCCGCCCGCAAACTTTGCAGATTTCATCATCAAGCATCTCTCGCATAGTGTTCTCATCCGGAACATTAATTGCAAGGGGAATATGCCCATCAATAAGCTCCTGTTGGATTGTTTTGGCAAGTTTTTTGGCGCCTAGTTCTTGGTCGTATTTGCTTTGCTCTGTTCTTTTCTTTTTGTCCAGTTCAGCAACAAGAGTACGGTATTCACCAGCAATAGGCACAAAACCCATTAAGATCCACATCTCATCCAGGAGTCGATAATTGTACTCCTCAGAAATAGCTGCTTCAGCATCTTTCTTTTGCTGTTCTAGAGACTCCAGCCGTTTATTGGTGCTTACTAAGAGGGAGGAAGCCTCTTTGTTTTGTTCGAGATTATCAAGGAGGGTTTGGAAGTTAGCTGCCTCTGTCTGTTTGTCTTTAAGTTCCGTTTTGAGGCTTCTTAAAGTATCTTCTTCAGATTTGATAAGCCCCCTTAATTCACTCGCTTTCTTTGTGTTCTTTTTATCGGCTTTCATGGCGCTATCAGTGGCTGTCTCAGACCAGCCTTTTGCCTTATCCATAAAACTGATATAAGGATCAAAGTTCTTCACCTGGCTAAATGTTTCGACTAAATAACTAAGAGCATCAGCCTTATTGAAGATATTGAGCTCCTGTTCACCTTTAAAGAGGCAATACTTTCTAATAGAAGGGGCAAAGTCTCGGTCAAACTGACTTTGAGCCGCAATTCCTTCTTTCACGTCTTTTTCCGCACCATTTTGGAGATAAAGGCTATGAAGGAAATGAGAGCAGGAAGTCTCTCCGCTGAGTGTTTTAACAAACTGGAAAGATTTCTCAATAATTCTTTCACTCCCATTACAGACATAAGTCATAGAAACTCTGACCTTTCCTGCCTCACTAGGCATGAGTTCGGCGAGCTTCTTCTTTGAAATAAACTTAGTATCTACTTTGGGCAAAATACCTGAAGTGTCGAAGAGCCATTCTAGTGCTTCGAAGAGGGTGGTTTTCCCCTCGCCATTGGCTCCAATCATTAAGGTAAGACCATCTCCAGTATTGATGGAAACCGTTCCGTAGTAACTACGGAAGTTTTCTATGGTGATATTCTTGATAATCATGCCAAAAGGTTATTATTGAGATACGTAAAGATTGTTTGGTAAACCCTTTTTTGTTCACCTGGATCGTCTGAACCATTGAGTTCTTTGATGATCTTTGCAACAGCAATAACCACCGGATTGTTGGACTCCAATGCTTCAGATATGGTTTCATAGGTGTTTTCGAAACCATAAACCTCTTGCAAATGCTTGTTCGCTAAAACAAGCTTTAGCATTTTGTCTTTTTGTGTAATCATATGTGATCATTATTATATAAATTCAACCCGTAGTAATTCATAACAGACATCAACTCCATTTGAGCATACGTGGAATTTTCCGAGAGTAGGGCAAAGTTCCGGACTCTTTCCAATTCACTTTTGAGTAATGATCTTTCCATCTTGTAACTTGAACAATTGACACCAACTTCAGGTATCACAACAAGGTCATGAATGTAGGCATACTGCTTATCATCATGTGTCCTCAGTACTCTACCTCGTCTTTGGATAAACTGACGTGGATTACCCGTACTTGCGCAGAAAACGGCTAACTCGCTTCGAGGAACGTCAACGCCTTCATCTAAGCATTTCATTGAGGTAAGAACCTGAATTGTACCGTCAGCGAATCCTTTTAGTAGTTCCTCTCTATCTTTTTGTCCAGATACAAACTTTCTCACGGTAATGTACTTGTCTACATCAGAAACCGCTTTTGTGTAAAGTGTAATTAGATTCTCAGCAGTTTCATCGTCTTCTAGTTGCTCTCTGCTATCAAATACATCGGCATTCTCATAATAATCGGGCATAGTGCCTTCGGGAACATATATTAGAGAATACTTTAGGTTACCTAATTTGTCGTATCTCTCTTGAATAATCTTACGGAATACTTCGAGTTTGTTCTCGGCTTTGTGTATAATCCGTTTCCTTGCAAGAAGTAGATTCTTCAATATATCATCCTTTCTATCAAAACTTTCGCTGTTATAATTGAAATACTTTGATATCTTTATGGATAAGTCAATATATGATTCCATCTCACTTTCTGTGAGACGTACAAGATGCGGATAGTAGTAGTACTTACATAGGAAACCGTTATGTATTGCTTCCGCCATTGAGTACTCATAGGTGTATTTGTCCTTAGCGCCAAAGAATGCAAATAATTTAGCATTCGTAGCATCCTCAAATTGTCGCTCCGGAGTCGCAGATAAACCTATGCGTCTGAGATAAACGATATCTTTAAGTCGCTTTAATATCGTTGGAGATCCCATGTTATGTGCTTCATCAGCGATTAGAAGTACCCTTCTTTTGTCAAAACTGTTAAGGGCATCGAACACTGTTTTTCTTGCAAATGAAGCATACGTGGAGATAATGATAAAACTTTTTGGCTTAGATGAATCGTCTGCAAATTTTGCTTCACGGTGGAGGATATCGATTTTTTCTCTCCAGTCTGGATTCTTAGAATATACTTTAATAATTCTATTGAAGTTGAATTTTCGGCATTCATCAGCCCATTGATTTACGAGGGTAATAGTAGGGACAAGAATAATGCCCATATAATACCCGTACCTTTTATAAATCTCAAGAAGGCAGTTGAGAGACGTGATGGTTTTACCAGTTCCCGTTGCCATTGCAAAAAGACCTTGTTGCTTATTCTGTTTCCAATTATCAAAAGCAAGTTGCTGGTACTTTCTTGGCCCTGAATCGTAGGGGAATTTGGGGAGTGGATCAATGGCAGTTATCGCTTGATGTCCCTTTTTATTCTGACTTTTACGTTTATATTCCTTAAGTTTCTTTTCGACATTTATCAAATCTTCAATGTCTTGGTTGCCATAAGTGTTCATTATGGCTTCCTCAAGCTCATTTGCGGACAAATACTCAATATCAGTTTCTACTCCATTCATGAGCCGATTGAAGTGCTCACGTTGATTACTTATCTTCTTTTGTATCTGAGGATCTGGTGAGGTGCTTAAAAAGACATTAATCTCTTCGAGGTTATTAAACAAGCCCCCAAGAGTAAAATTGGCGGAACCGGAGAAGCCCACAATGGTACCGTCCTCATCAAAAAACTGTCCTTTTTTTGTATGAGCTATTCCTGGGGTATTCTTAGGGCTAATAATTTGGAGCTCGATTCTTTTTTCTTGAATCATAAAAGCTAAGCATTTGAAGAAATGCTCACCATATTCGTCCAATGTCTCTTTAACGGACGCCCAATTTGAAAAGTCGAAAGGTAGTTCTACTCCTCCATTTAGCCCTGTAGAGATGGCCTCCTTGTCTTTTGCTGAAACTATTTGATTGATGGCCATCCGCATTCGTCCACCGTGAATAATGAAAGTAGCAAACGATTCAGCCAATACACTTATTGTTGCCGAGCTAAAATAGCCTAACTCAATATCAAAAAAAGAACTGTTCTCTAAGGCGTTAGAGAAGAATTCATAAGGCGTATGTTTGCCTTGCGGGGTGTAAGTCCCGTCTTCTGCCCAGTTAACAGACTTCAGCATTGTTAATTATTTATATAAAGCAGTTTGCACAAAAAGCGTCATTATCATCGTCAAGATTGTCAATTAGACGGCAGCTTGCCCCGGCACGCTTTGCTTCCTGTTTCTTTATAGCATCAAGCTTTATCTGCCGTACGCGCTCTGGCTGACAGAGCTCAGCGAGACTTTCGTTCTGGTTCCAGGTGTACCCGTCTTTCTCAAACTCCATCGCCTTTGCATATAGGTCAGGATGTTGTTCATATAGCCAAACCCATTCAATCTTCTGCTGGAAGAAGCAGAAATAGCAACCAGAACGGCTCCGGTTATAGGTGCCCTTCTTCCCGTCAACTTCAAAAACGATAGGCTTATAGTAAGCGGGAACGCCCACGCCGCTGTCTTCAAGTATCTGGAAAATGTCGTCTTTTACAAGCACATCATCGTTATCCACCAGCGGGAATTCATTCAGCTGACCAACAGGATAGTCCGTAGTCTTTAGGAAAGCGAACACGACTCTGTTGAATACCTTCACATCCAAATCCAGCAAGGCATTAAGCTTCTTGGAATAGAAAAAGGTCTTAGACAGTGGTGTGTCCACGATTTTGAGGGCCTCTTGAAGAATATCTTCAGGGCAAATTGACTCATAATAGTCGTGAATCTGGGCGATGTTATCGTTGCTTAGAACCTTGTTGATGACATCAAGGCTCCAGATGTTCTTACGGAACGGGAAGATAGCCTGGATGTTGGGCTTAGTGGAGATGTACCCTTCACGGTCTTCGTCTCCACGAATACCCACATATGAAATTGCCGGTGTATCGCCAACATAACGTTCCATCTCGTCAAGCTTCATCTTCTTGGTGCACCATCTGGCCTGGGGAGAAGGGAGGAAGTTTCCCATGGCCTTCAAAAAATGATGAAAAGGCGTGGGCTCCGGGCTCCCTTCAGCAGCCCTTAGTATTTTAATGCCACCAAGGTATGAATCAAGACGGGATATGAGTAGTTCAGTTTCGGCGAGCTCACATCCAGTATCAGAATTATAGTACTCAATCTTCAGATTGGGATACTTATTCTTCAAATAAATTGCAAGAGCTGCGCTATCCTTACCGCCAGATATGCCAAGTATGTGTCTTACCATAGAATCAATTCTTAATCTTATCTGCAAGCATCTCAAGAAGGATACAAACGTCCAGGTTGGAATCGCCAGAAAGAAGTTTCTCCAATTCGGCCTTCCTCTTCTGGACCTCAGCCTGCTTGGGTTTAGGCAAGCGATAGGTCTTCTGCTGCTCGTTTACGCCGTTGGTATTCAAAAGGCCGAAACTATAAAGCGTATCATCTGAATCAGCCTCTGCCACTTCGGATATTCCGATGTAACGGTCAAGTTCATAGAAGAGGAAGATGATGTTATCCAGGAGGGCTTCCTCTTCCTTATCCCTCAACTTGTATAACTGCTTGTCGAGAACAACGCTGGAAATCCTTTCGATAAACTCTTTGTTAGACTCTGCCGGAGCCAGCACTCTCTCAAGGAATGACCTTGCCTTTTGTGTGAGCAGATGCCTTTTAACATGGGCATATCTTGTGGTTAGCACTGCCTTGTACGATTCATAATCGGCAGGAAGGCCCAGTTTCTCTATTAAGCGGTCTTCAATACGTTTTACGAGTTCTGGATAGCAGGCATTCAACTCCCGAACTGCTGAGCGTATCTTATCCAGATAGTCCTGGATAAAGTCATCATCCAGGGCATTGCCACGATAGCCGAGAGATTCAGGCAGCAGTTCAAAGAACACCTTCTCTGGATCGACCGCATTCGCAAGCACGTCACGGAATTTGGCGACATTGGGGTTGCTGAACTTGTATGTATGCTGGGCGTACTCGTTGAGGTTCTTGAAGAAGTATAAGAACGGTTTGAATGTGTTGGCAAAAGATTCTTTGCTCAGCGCAATCTCATCATCCTTCTTTAAGAACTGCCGGTACTTTCTGAAGAACTCCAGTTTTACACCGCTAACGCTGAAGGCCTTGATGGTGTATTCTCCCGGGTGCTTCCAGAGCAGGTCTATGACTTCGCGGTTAATGTTCATGACATAGGTGCCACTGGCATTATACATGGCGAAATCCTGCTGCTTGATATACAGATAAATGGGAATCCAGAAATCGATGAAACCCTGCTTCATTTTGAAGGGACGGGACATCAATATCTTGATAAGTTCACTTACCTTTCGGGGGCGATCCACTGTCTTTGCCACAAACTCTTCACATGCGTTCCAAAAGTCCATAACCATTCCATCTGTAGGAGCGCCGAACACATAAGCACCATCTTCGTCTTGGCGATGAATGCCAGTGTTCTTGAGTAAAGTGATGTATATTGTCTTCTCGGGAGGGAATTCGTCCTCTGTAAACCCAAGGTCAATCTGGTCCGGATAGCCAAGAATTCTATCCAGTAAATTTGATTTGGCTAGAGAAATGGCAGCACTAAGTTTCTGTTTGTTAAACAGCTCATTCTGAATGGCCGGCGTCCCGAAATAAACCTCAACACAAATAGATGATAGTAGTTTATTGAAGTCTTTCTTGGAATGAATTGGACACTCTTCCCCTTTGAATATCCATGTAACATTGCCGCTACCATCGAAAAGGTAGTCATTCAACGCAGAGTTGAGGCAACTCTTCTCGTACTCCTGAATGTTCGAAATCTCACGTTTTGCCACCTGATCATCTACGGCCACCTTTTCGGCGATATACTGTAATTTTTTGATTTCGTGGAGATGCTTGACAATATCGGAGACATTGTTGAAAACGGCAAAAAGTACGGCCTCCTCGCTTGATGCAGAAAGAGTCTTCACCTTATCCATACAGTCATCCTCAAGCGGGAAGATAAGTTCACAGAATCCATCTATATCTCCTTCTGGAACTTTCGCTTCTGGTTCATTAAGAACAATGAACGAGAAATACCTCGGCGTCCCTTTAGCATAAAAAGCTGCCGATGCAGACGCAATGCGTGGCTTGATATAATCCCTTAACTCATCAACTGTAGCAGATGGTGTCGGGACCATAGTTGCAGCACGAAGCAGTTCCGCCTCAATATTGATGTCTGTACCCTCGAACAAGATGTATTGGGACTTGTATGTGGCATACCTGATTACCTTGACCCTTTCCAGTTCTCGTATAACTTCTCCTGCATTTTCGATTCCAAGAGCACATTGACAGTACTTTTCCAAGGCCTCACGGTTGAGGGATGTTTCAGATGAACCAAAAATGCTAAGTAAACCAATGGATTTGACCACCTTCTGGGCATCTGCGATAAACCCATCGGCAAGAATGCCACTTTCTATGCGCCCGAGGGCGACCTTGATGGCAGACCAGCCAGAGGATTCCAGATTGACCTGGGATATTTCCGAATAGAAGTTGTA
>OCTW011238174.1_pt1 | contig 13287 bp, 15 predicted proteins | sample 1539671 | NCBI WGS metagenome assembly OCTW01 (sample SAMN02144230, study PRJEB22623) | gut metagenome | biome: sheep rumen | host: Ovis aries | place: New Zealand | reverse complement strand
AAAAAGCCCCCAATAAAGGAGGCTCTTTTGCTGGTATTAAGGTTTTAGGAATAGTTGAACCCACTCGTTGCCATAGTTACCGCCCTCGACATAGCCCACGCCAAGTTGAGTATAATTCTTATTAAGAATATTTGCCCTATGTCCCGAGGAGTTCAGCCAATCGGTCATAACTTGTTCGGGGGTTTGTTGACCGCTGGCGATATTCTCTCCCGCGTAAGAATAGTGTATCCCGAAATGTTGCAACATATCAAAAGGCGATCCATAAGTCGGGGAATTGTGGGAGAAATAGTTGTTGTCCCTCATATCTTTTGCCTTGATAGTCGCAATGTTTGTTAATTCTTGCGAAAGAGTTAACGGGTTTAAACCATTCTTACTTCTTTCTTTGTTGACAAGTTCTAAAATCGCGGTTGCTTCGTTAGTTGAACCTTGTTCGGTAGGAGTGTTATTCTTATCCGCGATTTCGTCTTGCCGTGAGTTCTCATTTGTTGATTGTCCCGTGCTTCCGTCGGGTAATTCCACCTTATCTTTTGGGTGGATCAAATGAGGATTTTTGTAATGCTTATTCATTCTTAAAACGTCGTGGAAATTGCACCGATAACGCTTGGCGATCTTCCACATACTATCTCCTTGCTTAACGTTACAATGTTGAGCGTTAGCAATGGGAGAAAATCCAAAGACCAGAGCGACGGACAACGCGAGAAAAACACATAACTTTTTCATAACTTTATTTTGTGTCATTTCGTAAACTTAATTCATAAAATACATTAAGGAGGTTGAAAAAATGGTTTACGAATATAAAGTTATAATTAACAACAATATCTATTATATGGCACGATCCACAAATTTAAACCAAGCGATAAAAAAAGTTAGCGATCAAATAAAAAAGGACACCCGTTAAGGTGTCCTTCGTTGTTAGATACAACAATACCCGAGCAATATTATTGTAACATTATTTTAACGTATTCTTTATAAACGTCAAGAAAAAAGTTCGGGAGTAGAACTTTCGTCCGTCGTCCGCTGAACCTATTTTAATTTTAATGTAATTTTTTTACGTTTCAAGTGTAAAAATTATTCGGTTTGATATTCGGCTTCTTCGCCATATCCGCCCGCGTCTTGCTTAAATGTGTATTTAATAATTCGCGCTTCGGCTTCGTAACCGAAATATTCGTCCCGAACTTTTACAAGATCTCCGATAAAGAAATCCTTTTCAAATTTGTATTGAGAATATTTTAGATCAATATCGGCGCTAAAATCGCGTCGAAGAATTTTTTCGGCAAGTTGATTTTTACCTTCTTGACGTTGCCAACCTTTATATAGATCGCTGGTTGGAGTAGTTTCTTGATCTTGTCCTTCCGCGTCTTTATATTTTGTCGAAATATTGGATTGAATTGTTATTTCGTGGCGATCAATACCGCTTGTTGGGTGGACTTCTTCGGTATCTGGATATTCTTCAATATATGTTGTTTCTTGATCGTTTTCGGTAAAAGTTGAAACAATTTGGCAATATGTTTTCTTGTCCGTCGAATTTTCATAGTAACTTGACGATATTAAATTATCCATTGATTGACTAAACAAAATATACGAACTTCTGTTCTGTCCTTGAATGGCATAATATTTGATTAATCCGTCCTCAAACGTTGAATATCCGCCACAATAACAAGCCCTTAATAAAGCGCTAACAAACTCCCAAAGATTGCCCCTCGTGGCTTGTGTTTGCGGAATTGTAATATTAAATGTTGGTTTGACGGGCATAAAGTTTTTAATATAACGATAAGAATTTGCGCCACCAGCCCAGAAATCCGCGCTTCCTTGCTGATCGCAATAATTCGGATCGCCAAGATTATTTGCAACTAATTTGTAAATTGCTTTTTTAAGTTCGGTCGGAAGATCGAAAGGATTTGGAATAATTCTTTGCCCAATTAACCATTTCGCTTCGTAACCCTTGGCGCTAATCATTCTTGATCCGCTGGCGTTAAATGTATATTCAACGGATTTAATTACCCATAAATAAGGTTTGTGAGGTAATTTAGCGTAATTCCCCATTTTAAGCGCTTGAATGTTTGTTTGGTTTGCTGGCGCGTAAATTTGAAACTCTCCTATATCGTAATAAGATAATTCAAACCAACATTCGCTCGGCTCTACCAAGGCAAACGGCTTTAATGTATATTTCCCGATTATTTCAACGTATGGGATCATTTATTCATACCTCGCCTTATAGGAAATAGTAAAATACATTCGACTTTCCCCAGCGCTGGCGGAAACGTTGAAAGTGTTTTTTCCTACTTCGAGTTGTAACCAATCCGTTCCAACAAATGTTAAATACGATAAGACTGGTTGCCCATTGTAAGTTTCAGATCCGTTAATTTTAATATATTTATTTCCTCGTTCGGTATTTATTTCGACTTCGTCATTTGCATTTAAAGTCAAATTTAATTGCATATACCAGCCGTTTTGACTTCCCGAAGAACAACTAATCCGCGGATTTGTAACCGAACTAATTGCGGTTAATTTTATATTCATTCCAACGGATACGTCTCCAATATTTTCAAAAGTTCTTTCCATTTCTAAATCAACAATAGAAAAAACTCTACCCGTTAGAGTAAAATATTGACCCGTATCAACTGGGAAAAATAACTTTGCTATTGTTTGCGAAATTTCGGCGACAATTGTTTTTAAATCTTCCCAATATGGAGCCCCACAATAAATTTCTAAATCAATTTTGCAACTTGCTAACATTCGAGTATATGGAGGAATAGTCGCAATGCCTTTAATTTGTATTTCTCGCCCTTTTTCACGCTCGATTAGAGTAACTACTTGTTTTGTTTTTACATAAGACGTAAAAAAGTCGATTGCGCCTCTTATATCGGGAATGAGTGTAAAAGTCATTGAAATTCCTCGTGGCAAAGCCCGAACCATTTCGACTTGCGCTCCGTCCAAGTAAGGACTTTCAAGCGTAGAAATATCAGTTTCAAGTCCGTGTAAGTTTTCGCATTTTGAAATAACAAAATAGTTATCGTTATTTAGAAGGTCGAGTTCTTTACCGCTTTGATTTACTAAAATTAACTCCATGATCTAACCTCCGATAACTCTTTTAAGTTCCAAGTTTGCTTTATGTAAGGCAAGTTGACTTGTTTCCATTTTTTCGAATGTATTTGATACATTATAATTATTTATTACGTTTCCGTTTCGACCTAATAATTCGCCTAATTGAGCAATTAAGCCTTGACCTTGTAAAGATACTCCGACGGAACCGACATTGTCTAATTGGGCAACGTCAAGACCAAATGACGGCATATTTTTATCAAACGTTCTTGTCATTGATTTTGTAACGCTCGCGACATTCTTATTAAATCCTTCGCCAATACCAAGTATTAAATTCTTACCGATTTGGTCTCTAAAAAGTCTTGAAGGAGATTTAATTCCAAAGAATTTTTTAATGCCACCAAGGATCGATTTACCCATTTCTTTAACTTTTTCCCAAATGACTTTTGGATTTAAAATTCCTTTAAAAAGTCCAGCGAGTAATTCGCCACCACACTTAATCAGATCAGGAATACAATCTAAAAGACCAGTAACAATAGACCCGATAATTTGTGGTAACTGACCAACAAGTTGAGGTGTAGCGTCTATTATTCCTTGTGCTAACTTTAATGTTAATTCAATGCCAGCACGTATAATTTTTGGTAAATTTTGAGTTATAGCATTAACTAACTTGTCAATTATAACGGGAATTTTGTCGATTAAAATTGGCAAAGCGTCGAGCAATCCGTCGGCTACCGCCAAAATAATTTGTATTCCAGCGTCAATAATAACGTCGAGATTGTCGACAATAGCCATTGCAAGCGAGATAACTCCGTCAATAATAAGTGGAATTAAAGTTGGTAGAGAACTTTCGAGAGCGTCGCCAAGCGCCGTCACAATTTGACCCAAATACGTTGCGAATTGAGGTAAAAGTGAGACCAATGTTTGAGTTAATTCGGTAATTACATTAACCGCAACTGGTATTAATTGCGGAACCGCGTTCATAATTCCCTCTGATAAAGATTGTAAAATTGTTGGTGCGCTTTCAAGAACCGCGGTTGCAATAGTCGAAATTATTTCAATTGCTTTTGGTATCATAGAAGAAATATTTGAAACAAGATCTTCGACACCTTGTTTCATTTTCTCTTCTCCGCCTTCAACTCCCGCGATCATGTCGGTAAATCCGTCAGTAATACTCGAAAGACTTGGAAGCAAAGCGCCTAACATATTGTTTTTAACGCCAGCCATTGTTCCTTGTAGGCGTGTTAAACTATCTTGAAAAGTGGCACTTGCGGAAACGGCGTCTTGGGACATAATCATTCCGTAATCTTCCGCCTCTTGCATTAACTCTTTAATTCCGTCGGCTCCGCTATTTAACAACGGAGTAAGTTCACTTGCAGATCGACCAAAAATCTCTTGTGCAAGAGCGTTTCTTTGGGTTTCGTTTTCCATTTTCCCAAGAGCGTCGATACTATCCAGTAATACTTGCTCGGAACTTTTCATTGATCCGTCAGCGTTTCTCATTGAAACGCCGAGTTTTTGGAATGAACTTCCCGCACCTTCAACGCCATTTTCAACGTCGGCGAGTTCGGTTGTAATTGTTTTCATTCCTTTGGAAATATCGTTTATATCGGCTCCGCTTCTTTCCATTGCATAAGAAAGTTTTTGATAGTTATCGGAACTAATACCGAGTTTTTGACTGGCTTTGTCGATTTGGTCGCCAGTTTCGGAAACGCCCTTCGCCATTGCTACCATTGCGGTTCCAGCACCTACGGCGGAAGCGCCGAGTGTCAACACACCAGCGCCAAGACCTTTCGCAAGTTTGCCAGCAACCGCGCCCGCCTTCGATCCATTGTTATCAATGGCGTTATTTAATTCGTTAAGTTCTTTTTTTGTCTTAACGCCAGCGTCAGTTAATTCTTTTAATGAACTTTCATAAGTTTTAACTTGACTTTCAGTTTTCGCGATTGAGGCTTTTTGATTATTAATTGCAATTTGCAAATTTTGGGCTTGTTTTGTATTGCCTTTGCCCTCTTTTTGCAGTTTTGCAAGAGCGTCCTCTAAACTTCCGAGTTTGGATTTTTCGGCTTCGAGAACTTTGTTTAATTGAGTAATTTTTGCTTGAAGTCCGTCCGTGCTTTCGCTCCATTTTCCCATAGAGGCGGTGGCTACTCCAAACTCGGAGTTAACGGTCTTAATATATGTATTAAGTTGTTGAGTTGAGGCGGAAAATTGCGCTATATCCGCTTTAAATATCGTGGTTATTGTATTTTCTTCCGCCATAATCTCTCCTCCTTAATTAATGCCAAGTGGCTTCTTTTGAGGTTACCCAATGTCGATTGTCGCTTTGTCCGTTTTGTTTTTTAGTTTGATTAATTGCCAAGTCGACATATAAGTTATATACGTCTTTAACGTCGGTATTCAATATTTCGAACGGCGACAAGCCTTGGAAATGTCCGCAAAGATAATCAATAATTCCAAAGTTTATTTCGCGGACGCTTTTTTTTATTTTGTAAGGCGAGGCGTTACCTCTTACCCCGCCTTTTATAAGTTTTTTTCCGCTTGATCTACAACTTTATTTACTTCGCTTCCTAATGATTTAAAGAAATCGCCAATTTCGATCGGATCCATTCCTTCTAAATCTTCGTCGACAAAATCGGGAAAAACACATTTAAGCATTTTAACCATAATCCCTTTTTGTTCGGATAGATCAGATTTGCTCGATTGTGCTTGTAGTTCTCCGAGTTCGGTTGCCGTTTTAAAAAGAATACGTCGGCAAATATAAGTTTTCCTTGGTTTTTCGGATTGACAATCCGTATAAACATTTAATTTGTGTTCCATAATTGCTCCTTCCCACTCCCCTATTTTTTTGCGGGCTTGTGACCGCCGTTGGCTGGGTTAAGAAGGACATAAAATTATGTCCTATCTATTATTATTCTCCAAGAACGCTTGAAGCATTGTCGGGAGTGACAACTTGCTCGAAGAATGTATCGACCATGTCGACATTATCCGCGGTAATTGGCAAGCAAAAATCAAGATTTCGTTCGCCAGTTGCTTCAAATGGTTTCTTCGGAGCAACAAATGCAATTTCCACGGATTGACCTTCTGATCCAGTTCCGTCGTCGATTGTGTTTGAGGCTTTGGAAATAGAATTTACTTTTCCGTGATATGCCCAAACAACTTCGCAAGGATTGTCAATGTCTCCGTCGTGTAAAGCATAACCAACCGCAATATATGGGCGTTTGCTTCCGTCCGCTTTTGTGGCGTAGGCAACGCTTCCTCCAACTTCGATTGGAGTATTACCGAGTAACTCGGCAACTACTTCGGGAGCAATTCTTGTTGTTTCGAAAGTTCGTGTGATTGAAGTTGCGCCATAAGTTCTTTGTTGAACAACGTTGTCAGCGTAAACGGCTTCATTTTCGGAAGCAATTTCGCGAGAAACCGATTTAACTGGCGCAAGTTCTTTTACGGCTCCGTAAGAGACGGCTCCGTCGCCAGCGTCAGTTTCGATAGCGTAAACTAATCTTGAACAACCTCGATATTGTCTCATAATAAGACCTCCTTAAAGATATTCGATTTTTTTAATTGTTGCCATTCGGGAGAACCATTTGTCTTGATATGTCCCGTTAGCGTATCCAACGCCACTTGTTATATAACCTTTCGATTTTAACAATTGCATTGCTTCAATCAACTTGCTATATAACTTTGTCGCGTCAGTTGTGTAATATTTGAGCGTAAACTCATAAAGAATTTCTTTCGGTTTATTGTCGGCGGAAACATGATCACTTGAATAATCTTCGTTAATTGTGAAGTATTCTTCGCCAAGTTCTTTCGGCGCGTCGCCTTCGGCATAAACGGGGATATTAGTTCCCGATAAATCTTCGAAGATATTAACCATTGTTCCTCGCCTCCTTTAAAGCCTTAAAAAATTCTTCTTGTTGTATTCGCGAAACTTCTTTTCGAACGGCTCCTTTAACTTGTAGAGCGTTTTTTAACTTGGTATCGGGTTTAATATGTGGTGTTCCGTGAGCGAGAATAATTGCTTCGGGCGCAACTTTTAAGTCGGCTCCGATATACGCTTTTGCAATTGTTCCCTCCCATTCAACGGGTTTCTGATCCACTTCTTGAACTGATTTTAAGGCTCTTCCAGTAGATTTTCCTTGTCCTTTAACAAAGTGATAAGGACTTGTTTCCATTGCTCGAATAATTTCGCCATTAGCGTATTCTTTCGATTTTTGTAAAGCGTTATCAGTTGCCATTTGGAGATAACCTTCTCCCATTTCGTCAATTTCCCTCGCCAAGTCAAGAAACCCGTCGAAGTCTAATCCGAATTTGTTTTTAGCCACTAAATAGCGCCTCCACTTAATTTTTCGAGATTTAAAACGGCATATCGAGAGCGCATTTCGACGTTCTCGGGATTGCCTTTAACTTCATAATCAACCCCATAAATCGTTAATATGTCGCCACTTTCTAAATCGTCTTTCCACCAAGTTATAAAAGAAGTTTTATCGTTAACGACTAATAAGCCGTTAGCGTTAATTTCGCTGGTTCCTTTTTGTTTAAACTTTCCTCTTAATGTCGCAACTTCGACCGCGATTTTTTGAGTTCTCCCGTTAATCATTTGAACTTGTGTTTTCTTTTGGATCGCTGGTGTAACGAACTCTCTTATATTCGCTGGCTTATACATTATTCTTTATCCTCCGAATGTGGGTGGTTAACACGTATTGTTGCGATAATAGATAAAGTTGTGGAGGATAAATTGCCGTCCTCGATTAGATCAGTAACGACTTTCGCTAACAAATATTCACAATCCGAACTCTCAATATATGAATGAGAGACGCCTTGTTCGTATAAAGTAACTTTCGCCATTTCGACCCAATTGTCGACAAAATTGTCTTGACCGCTCTCGGCAAGGTTAGTCATAACTTTAACTTTTTCATTTGCCATAATTTAACCTCCTTGTTCTTTTAAACAAGAGGTTTTCCCTCAAAGGAACCATTAAGAGAAAACCTCTTTTCGTTACTAATGAGAAGTAACTGGTTTTTTGATTTCGATTAAGCCGTGTTTACGGGTTACACCGACACCGATTTGTGCGGTTCCGCGAATAGCGAGTAAATCCTTATTGAAAGCGAAATCTTCGGAGACTTTAATATCAAAAGCACCGAATAAATCAACTTCAATGGACTTGAGATCGCCATACAACATACAAGTTTCGCCTTCTTCGGCTTCGGCATAGGAAGGAAGTTTGCTCGAAAGAATATATCTAACGGATAAACCACCTTTCTTGATAATGCCAATGTTTGGATTGCTTGGATTTGGTTCGATTTCAAAAACGTAATCTTTGGTATAAGAACTCATAAGTTCGCCAAGCGCGGATAAATCCTTTTTGTTGAGAACTAATGAGGCGGTTCCAAAGATACCTTCGTCGCCACCGAAAGCAAAGCAAACGGAGCGTAAGAATTTATCGTCGATTGCTGATAAATCGAGTGAAGTGTTTACGGCATTGCCAGCGTCGTCTTGTGCGCCAACGGCTTTTGTGACGATTAAATCGGCGACTTTCTTACGAAGAGCAATTGTTGCACTTTCTTCAACTTTTCCATAGTAGTTAAGTGGAGAAGTTTTAAGAGTTTCGTTTGAAATTGTGGAAAGAGTTTTAAATCCTCTCTCTGGTTGAATTGTAACAATTCCGAAACTTGGATTGCTTTCGTCAATTACGTCGCCTTCGCCTTTTGCGCTTGCGCTTGACCATTCAGTCACAAGTGAAACGGCGTTATATCCAGCGCCAGTCATATCTTCAACCTTGACAAAATCAAGGATTGTGGAATATGGAACAATGGCTGGATTTTCAATTCCGTGTGCTTCGGTCGGAACCAAAACTTGTCCGCTTGCGATTGTTACGGCACGAAGATTTGGTTTTTCAATTGTCATTAAACCCGTCTTTTTAAATTCTTTGGCACGGGTTTCCATTTTAGTTAGTTCTTCTTGTGTCATTCTAACTTGACCTCCGTTTCGTTTTTCAAACACTAAAAAGTTCGATCTTTGGGGATTTGGTTTTTCCTCTTTTGGGTCGCCTTCTTCGACTGGTTTTTCTTCGCGTTTTGCCTTTTCTTCTTTTTCAAGTTCGGCAATTTGGGCGTCGATTTCGGCGATTTCGGCTTCTTTTTCAGCCTTTTCGGCTTTAAGTTCGTCGAGACTATCGCCAATTTCTCTTAATTCGTCCTCTTTATCGCATTTATCGTTGCGCTCGTTTAATTCGGCAACTTCTTTGTTGATTTCGGATAGACGATTAGAGCGTTTTTCTTTCTCTTTTGTGAGATACTCTTTAATTGACATTGTTTTTACCTCCAATCATTAAGAGTTTGTTTTTATTTCTTAATCGAACGATATTGGCTTTCGCTTTTTTCGAGTTCTCCAACTCGGCGCGTTTAGTCTCCACTAATTCGCGAGAGCGAGCATATATCTCGGTTAAGTCGCCATAAGCCCCGTTTGGGCAAATTGCTACGTCAAATAACTTGTCAATCTTTTTAATGGTTCGGTGCATTTCATAGCCTTCTTCCATAAAGTTTCCGATTTCTTTGGTTTCTTGTTCTTTGACCGTAAATGCGAAACTTCCTTCGGTTAACAAGCCACTTTCGACCATTTTATAAATGTCGCGGTTTTGAGTTGTATCAATTAATTCCGCGTGCATAAACACCCCATGATCGTCGGGAGTAAGTTTAAGACTTTCGTTTCTTGTTCTTGCAAGAATTAAAAAGTCGTCATTATGATTATATTTTAAGCAAACATCCGACATATCGGCACCTTCGAAAGCGTTGCGATCGATTTGTTCATACCAACCCCAAGGTTCCATTCCGATATATGCTTCTTTGTCGAAAACAATCGGATAGCCTTCGACAATCATTTTTCCTTCGGATTGTTCGTCGGCTCTAACTTTTACATTTGCAACTTGTAAACGTATTTCTTTTGGTAACTTATCCATTTGTAGTTCCTCCTTGTTTACCTCCGTCAAGGTTGTTGTATCCTCGCGGTCTTTGATTGCCGTCCTCTACTGGTGGTAATCCGCCAATATGACGTGCTTCATTTATTGTTATTGCGCCAGCCTTTAAGAGCATATCGCAATATTTAAATCTTTCTTCGCTGGTCATTAATTCAACGTCAGTTGGATAGATAACAATTCGATCTCCGTGGCTAACTTGCCATTGAGAGAAGAATACTCTTTCCATTGCTTGTGCAAGCGAGATTGCGCTCGGTCTGATCCAGTTTTCGTAAAATGTCTCGCGTTCTTCTTTTGACATTTTTCCCGAAAGCATATCAATTGTGACGCCAACGTGAAGCATAACTCCTTCTTTAATTTCTTTTAAAGTAGCGCTATCCATTACTTTTAAAGAGCGTTGAATGTTTTCGTAATCTACGCCATTATCAAGAACGCCAATTCCAGCCTTATTTTTTCTTAAATCTTCGATAAAATCGTCGCGAATTTTTTTGACTTTATCGTTATCGGATGAATAAGCATTGACTTTTAAAATGCCGTCAATCATACAACCAAGTTTCGAGGCTTCGGCTACGGCTTCTTGCCCAGTTCGATATGCTTGTAAGGAATTTAATAAATCCGTGTTTGCTCTCGTAGCAAATCTTCCTCCGCCCGAGAATTGATCGTCCTCAATATTCTTTTTCCAATGAATTATATCTTTGTATGGAAAAACGACTTCGCGATCTGGATTAAGGAAAAGAAAGCGAATATATAATTCTCCACTCTCGTCTTGCATAATAATTGGACTATCGGCTGGAAGTAAAATATACATTCCCGTATAAATCTTTTGTTTATTGTCGTCAATGCGGTAATCGGGATAAATAAAGCAATTGTCATTTTTCTCGCGCATAAAAAACGCTTGTGTTAAAAAATCATATAAAGATTGAAAATCGTTTGGACGTTTTAATAATCGAGAGACCGAACTATCTTTAACTTTTATTGTTTCGTTATCAGTCTCGCGAATATGTTCGGGTTTTAATATCCCGAAGTATCGCGCTTTCATTGCGGTTGCGCTATATACAATATCGCTTAAAAGAATATTTGTTCCAAAGGCGGTAAAGTTCGGCTGGTAGCCGTTCATTGTAACGTTCATTGAAAGGTTAGCGTTTTTTGGTCGTTTGCCTTTGCTGAATATCTTATCTAACCAACCCATAATTACCTCCTTACATAATCTCCGAAATTTATCTCGTTCTTTTCAAGTGTCGCATATAGAATAATCATTGCCACGACGCCGTCAATTTTCCTTTGATATTGCCCGTCAATTTTCTCGGGCATAATAAGATCATTTATAATTTTAGCACTAACGTTTGCAAAATTGTATTTTAAAATAGGATTATTTCCATAATTTGTCAAGCGAGCGCTTAAATCTCGTTCAAGTGTTTTCATTGGATAAGACATTAATTTTGAATTTTGATATATCTTCATTGTCGGAAATCCGTATCCAGTTTTTTTATCGCAATACATAAGAAATACGTCCGAATGCCACGGGTCATAACCGATCATGAGTGGTTCAATTTCGTATTTATCTCTCAATCCTTGAAACCAATCGGCTACCGATTTTTGATTAATACGATTTCCTTTTATTATTGTTAAATATGGTTCTCCCGTTTGCGGATTTATTGTGTGGCTCCATTCTTCGTATTTTGCCCCATTATCTTTATCTTTAAGTTTGCTTTCGGGAATAAAGAATTGAGCGACAATAAATTTTTCGTCGCTATTTGGCTTCATAAATAAAGCCTCCGCGCAAGTTAAGTCTCCACAATCGGATAAGTCAACCGCTCCAAGACAAACGGAACCGCGAAAATCTTCTAATGTAAATTGGTTCGTCGGATAATCGTATTCTTCCAAAGTTAGCCAAGCGCGAGAGTTTGAAACTTTGATATTAAAGTCTTTTGTTAATAGGTGCATACGACTTTCTTTATCAATTAACGCGCGTTGGATAGATTGTTCAATAAATGCCCACTTTTTTACGCCATAAATAAGGCTTGGATTGGCTTTTTGCCACAAGTCCTTATCATTACTCCAAACTTCGCTTTCGTCGTCCATTTCGAACAAAAACGGCAAATAATGAGGATTATCAATTTCGCCTTCTAACCACTTATTGGCATAGTCGAGTTTTTTGTCGAAATACATATCATTTAAAAAGCCATTCGTTGAGATAGTTATAAACAAATGTTCGTCGTGTGTCGACATTGATCGTTGACACGCCTCGGCGATTTCGTCGTCTTTGCAATCGTGTGCCTCGTCTTGATAGGCTTTGACAAAATTAAATCCGTCTTTATTTTGGGTCTTGCTGGATAAACGAAAAATTTTTATGTTTCGCTTATCATTGCGAATTTCAGTTAAGTTTTGAGAGGTTAGTTCGTCTTTCTGATCTAAACGCTTTCTCATTCCCGCAACTTCCGACCAAAGTAACTTTGCTTGTCGATCGTCGTTTGAGCAACAACAAATGTTAACCCCGCCTTGACCAATGAATAAATCGGCGTCGCAATCCCCAGCAATAAATGTTGTTTTTCCGTTTTTACGAGCGATTTCGAGTAATGCTTCATTTATTAATAAAAGTCCCGTTGACTTTTCTCTAAAAGAATAAATCGCTTCTAAAAACGCTTTTTGCCAAAGCATTAATTTAAGTGGTTCGTTATAAAACGGCGCTTGTCCTTGGAGCGCTAACGTTTCCATAAATTCAATTTTTTTATAACAATACGTTGGATCGAATAAAAAACGCTCGTCCTCAAAATAAGAGGCGAGAATATCAATTGTTTTTTTTATTTTCCAGCCAACAACAAGACGTGTTTTTTTGCCGTTAATCTCTAACCAGCCACGCTCGATTGCTTCTTTGTATTGGAGAATATAAGGTTTCATTTTTCTCCAATCCTCGCTATCAATTTGAGTAAAGGACTTTCGTCGATTTTCTCGTTATCAAGAGTTCGTAAAATTTTAGTCACAATATCATTTTTTTGTGCTTGGTAATCTTTTAACATTTCGTGAACTGGTAGTTTAATTTGTTGTTCAAGATTTTTAGGATTGATTTTGAAGCGAGGATATTTTCTTAACTCGTCAATTTGTTCTTCGATAAAAACAAAATCTTTTAACAAAGAAAGAACAAAAACTTTTTTGCTTTCGTCCAGTCCGTTTATTGTGTTTGCTAATTCTTGATAGCGTTTTTCGTTCATTGCCTCTCCCTCCTAAATAAGATCGATCTTTTTTGATTATTATAATTTTTTATCAACCAAGTT
>OCTW011578863.1_pt1 | contig 13296 bp, 10 predicted proteins | sample 1539671 | NCBI WGS metagenome assembly OCTW01 (sample SAMN02144230, study PRJEB22623) | gut metagenome | biome: sheep rumen | host: Ovis aries | place: New Zealand | reverse complement strand
CCTCCGCCACAGTATATACCGCCGGATTGATCTTTTTCAGCTCTCCGATATACCAGGTCCAGAATTCCACATTCCTGTCATGCTCGCCCAGATACAGGTATTTCGCCGCGTCAAAGCGGAATCCGTCCACGCCCATTTCCAGCCAGTACCGGGCGACATCCAGCGCCGCCTGCCGAACCTCGGGCGAGTCATAGTTCAGCTCCGGCATTCCGTCAGAGAAGTTGACCTCCACCTGAATATCCGTGGATGCGACATTCATGAAGCGGCGGCCGGCCGGCGGCGTTTCCCCCGCCGGAATCCAGGTATAGTAATCATAGCAGGGGCCGGAGGGATTGCGCATGATGTGGGAATTCACGAAACGCCGATACCAGAGGCTGTCCCGGCTGGTATGGTTCAGCGCCAGATCCAGAATCAGCTTCACATCCCGCTCATGGCAGATCCGGATCAGCTCCTGCAGATCCTCCAGCGTGCCAAAGGACGGATCGATCGTATAATAATCCACCGCGTCATATTTATGATAGCTCGGCGAGCGGAAGACCGGGGTCAGCCAGATGCCTTCAATGCCCAGACTCGTTTCCGAATCCGGGTTCCCGTCATTCAGATAGTCCATCCGGTTGATGACTCCCCGCAGATCGCCGATGCCGTCCCCGTTGGAATCGGAGAAGGACCTCACGAAGATTTCATAAAACACCCGGCTGTTGTTCATTTCATCCCGTCCCTCCGGCGATGTGCTTCCTTCCGCCGCGATGGCTCCCGCCGGAAGAAGGATGGCCAGCAGGAGACATATGATCCGTACAGCGATCCGCTTCATTCCGTTTCCCTCCATGATTCATTCACTCACCGTTTGAAAACAGGCGGGCCACACTTCGCGGCCCGCCCGTTTTTCTTTTCCTCAGCCGTCGATCAGGCTTCTCTCCGTTTCCGGATCAAACAGATGCATAGCCTTCGCCGGGAAGGTAATATACATACGGTTTCCGTATGCCAGGCTGCTGCGCTGCTCCGGCGTCAGGTCCATCGTGGGCAGACGGACAATGATCCTGTCGTCATGCTCGCTGGACAGGTGGAGATGCAGCTCGCTGCCCATCATCTCGTTGACGTTGATCCGGCAGGGAATCGCATTCTCCATCTGGTCAAACAGCACGGTGGTATGCTCCGGCCGGACGCCCAGAATAATCTTCTGGGAGCCGATCTTCTTCCGGTTCAGGACCGCGTTCTGATCCGCGTTCAGCGGAATCTTCACGCCCAGAATATTCACGCAGTATGCATCCCCGGCTTTCTCCAGTTCCGCCTGCAGGAAATTCATCTGGGGACTTCCGATGAAGCCGGCCACGAACAGGTTCACCGGCGTATCAAAAACCTCCTGGGGCGTGCCCACCTGCTCGATAAAGCCATCCTTCATGATCACGATCCGGTCACCCAGGGTCATGGCCTCCGTCTGGTCGTGCGTCACATAGATGAAGGTCGTATCCAGCTTCTGGCGCAGCAGGATGATCTCCGCCCGCATCTGGTTGCGCAGCTTGGCATCCAGATTCGAAAGCGGCTCATCCATCAGGAAGACCTTCGCATTCCGGACCATGGCGCGGCCGATGGCCACGCGCTGGCGCTGGCCGCCGGAGAGCGCCCGGGGCTTCCGGGTCAGGTATTCCGTGATGCCCAGGATCTGAGCCGCATTGGTCACCCGCTCGTACACCTCATCCTCCGGCACCTTCTTCAGCCGCAGGCTGAAGGCGATGTTGTCGTATACCGTCATATGCGGATAGAGCGCATAGTTCTGGAATACCATGGCGATATCCCGGTCCTTGGGCTGCAGGTCATTGACCACCGTTCCGTCGATCTCCACGGTGCCGCCGGAGATGTCCTCCAGGCCGGCGATCATCCGCAGGGTCGTGGACTTTCCGCAGCCGGAAGGGCCGACGAACACGATGAATTCCTTGTCCTTGATATCCAGATTGAAATCATGCACGGCCGTGACTTTGTTGTCATATACTTTTTTGACATCCGTCAGTTTTACGCTTGCCATCTGTCTTTCCTCCTACCTTATCCTCCGCAACCTCAATCGGCGCGGCTCCACACTGTGGAGACCGCTTGTTTCGGTTGATTTCACCTCTGACGAGACTTCCGCCTCAGGCGGTCGTCAGAGGTTCATCCTTTAACAGCCCCACCGGTAACGCCTTCAACGTAGTACCGCTGCAGGCACATGAACAGCACCGTCACCGGAACCGCCACCAGCACGCCGCCGGAGCAGAACATGGTGTAATTCTTGGAAATCTGATCCTTGTTCAGCCAGTCATACAGGCCGACCGCCACGTTCTTCCCCGCGGAGGTTCCGAAGGAAATGTACCTGGCAAACACATAGTCTCCCCAGGGGCCCATGAAAGCCGTCAGGATCGTATAGATGACGATGGGCTTGGAAAGCGGAAGAATGATCTTGTAGAGCACCTGCGCCCTCGTTGCGCCGTCAACGCGGGCCGCCTCGTCCAGCGACATGGGGATCGTGTCAAAGAAGCCCTTGGAAACATAGTACCCCATGCCGGAGGAAGCGATATACACCAGGATCAGGCCCGGAACCGCATTGGCCTGGGTCATGCCGAGATCCTTCAGCACGCGGTACAGGATGATCATGGACAGCATGCCCGGGAACATCCCCAGGATCAGCATGATCCGCATCAGCGGCTGGCGCATCTTGAAGCGGAAGCGGCTCAGCGTGTAGCTCATGCAGAGCACGATGATCGTCTGGAACACCGCCGTGACCAGCGCGGCAATGAAGGTGTTCAGATACCAGCGGGGAAAATCCGTCTCAAACAGGCGGGTGTAATTGTCCAGTCCCCACTGCTTCGGAATAATGTATCCCACGGGGCCGGTGCCTTCCACCCGGAAGGACTGCAGCACGATGCACACGAAGGGAATCAGCCAGACGACGCTGATCACGATCAGCAGGATATGGATCGCCGTATTGCTGATCGCCCGGGAGGTCCGCAGGCCCATGTGGCGTTTCATCGTCGATTCACTCATCAGCGGAAATCCTCCTCATTCTTGATACTGGGCAGCAGATTGTAAACGATCAGGGAAATCAGCGCGACCACCACAAACACCAGGATACCGATGACGGATGCCAGATAATACTGGGTCTCCGCGCCCATGGTAATCTTGAACAGCCAGGTGATCAGCAGGTCCGTATAGCCCACGGTGCCCGCCGCGGAGGAGGCCGCCGGATTCGTCGGCGCACCGCCGGTCAGCAGATAGATCACGTTGAAGTTGTTCATGTTCCCGGTAAAGCTGGTCAGCAGGTAGGGACCGGTCACGAACAGCATATACGGCAGCGTGATTTTCCGGTACTGCTGCCATCCGCTGGCCCCGTCGATCTTGGCGGATTCATAAAGATCCGCCGGGATGTTCATCAGGATGCCGGTGGTGATCAGCATCAGATACGGTATTCCGATCCAGATATTGATCAGGATCACGGTCACCCGGGCCCAGGTGGCCTCCTCCCAGAAGGGCAGCGCCTTGGTGATCAGCCCCAGATCCATCAGCGTCGTATTGATGATGCCGTTCTTGGCGAACATCTTGGATACATACAGCAGGGAGATGAACTGGGGAATCGCGATGGTCAGTACCAGAATCGTGCGCCAGCCCTTCTTGAACCGGATGCCCTTCTTGTTGATGGCCATGGCCACGAACATGCCCAGGAAATAGTTCGTGAAGGTGGCAAAGAACGCCCAGATCAGCGTCCAGATCAGCACCTCGCCGAAGGTGGCCGCATAGGACTGCGTACCGGCTCCGCCGGTCACATCCCAGGAGAGCATCGTATTGAAGTTGTCCAGCCCCACCCAGGTAAACAGCGCATTCGTATATCCGTTGTGCGCGCCGTCATAGTTGGTGAATGCCACCAGGATCATGAAAAAGATCGGCAGCACGGTAAAGATCAGAATGCCCGTGACCGGCAGTGCCAGCAGCGTCTTGTGGAACTGATCGTCCACGATGCTGTGCAGATCTTCCTTTCCGCTTTTGAGCGGCTTTCCGGAGGCCAAAATCTTCTCCGCCATTTTGTTCTGCCGGATGTTCACCCGCCAGGTATAGATGAAGGCGATGATGAAGAAAATGGTCAGCACGCCGTACAGCAGAATCTGGAAGGAATTATCGTGATAGGTGGTCACGTACACGTCGTAGATTTCATTGTACTCCTTGCCGGGGCCTTCCGTTCCCAGCGTCGGCAGCATGCTCAGCCATTTGCCTCCGGAGAGGATCATGTAGCCGATAAACACGATTTCAAACAGCAGGAAAAGAATGCCCCGCAGGATCTGACCCCTGGCCAGATTGCCAAACCCCATGACAAAAAAGGATGTTTTCGTTTTCCAGTCCCCGTGAACAAACGTGCTCCCGATGTCCTTCAGCTCCCGGCCGACAGCTTTCAGTCCCTGCATCAGCAGCGTCCAGAGCTTCATGAAGAAATGGGCAATGCCCAGGGGAATGGAGACAAAGAACTTTTTGAGCCTGTACAGGAACTTCTGTCCCTTCGACAGCTTCAGAAATTCCAGATCGCTGTACTGTTTCATTCCGGCCTCCGCTCCTTTTTTACGAAGACGGCCGGAACCAATCATCATTGGCTCCGGCCAGGTGTTTCACAATTCAGTCTCCGCCGGATCCGCAGGGATCAGCGGCGCTTCATTGTTCAGATGATATCTCTCAGTTCTGCGCGATGGTGATGGCAGTGCCGTCCCAGGTCACGGTATAGTTGCCGGGAGCCAGGAAGACGATGTTGTTGTCGCCGATATCCTCGCCCAGGTCCTGAATCAGTTCCTTGCCCTCGGTGACCTGCTGGAAGCCCTTGTCGGTGTCCCAGCTGCCGGGATTGACGATCCGGCCGCCCATATAGTCGCTTTCCGGAACGTCCAGCGTCACGGCGCCGTCCTTCAGGTAATAGGTTTCTTCCTGATCCGCATTGTTCCAGCCGTTCCACGCGCCCACGAAGAGCAGGGCGGAACTGTCCAGCGTGAACAGCTCGGCGATCTTGTTGTAGTAGTTGTCCAGCGCCTGCTGCAGGCCGGCATCGTCCGTCGCGGCCTTCACGTCATCCGCGATGACCTTGGCGATATCCCACCAGGAGCCATGGATCTGGCCCTGCGGCACGGAGTAGGGAGACTGGGCCAGCAGCGCAGCCAGACCGGCGTTCGCCTGAACGGCTTCCGCCTGCTGATCCACCAGGTTGGAGGGGCCCCATGCGCGGGCTTCAAACCGCTCCATCTGGCACTTCTCGCCGCTCAGATACTGAGCCAGACGATGGGTCACACCGCCCTTGAGCGGATCGACCTGCGGCTTGACGCCCATCAGCTTGCAGCCATTGAAGGAGCCCAGGTGATATTCCTTGCCGTCCACTTCGAAGGAGGGCAGATCCGCAACGCCCAGGTTGTCTCCCAGGATTTCCTGCGCCGTCACGAAGTCCCACGTTCCGCTGACCACGATGGCCGCGCCGGAATTGAACTCGTTCACGGAGGAAGCGCTCAGATGGAAGGGAGAATCCACCAGCTTCTTCATGCCCTTGACAGCCACCAGACCGTTGGCGCTGTTGAAGGTATCATCCACGGAAATGAAGTTGCCTTCGTCATCCGTGGTCCAGTTGGAATGGCAGCCGGTCGCAAAGAAGAAGGAAGCCGCGTACCAGGCGGAGGTGTTCATTTCGAAGGCGAAATACTTCTGCGCCGCCTCGCAGTCCGCGATCAGCTTCTCCAGGGAGTCCACATCCTCCTCCGGAATCACGCTCTTGTCATAGTACATGAAATATCCGTTGTCCGCGGTCAGCGGATAGGCATACAGCACATCGCCGGACTTGGCCGCCGCCACAACGCCCGCCGCGTTGGCCGCTTCAACCGTTTCGGAGGCCTTCACGCCCAGGGAATCCAGCGCGCCGGCCTGCACCAGACGGGCGAACTGGTCCTGCGCGAAGCAGAAGATATCGCCGCCGGCTTCCACGTCCGTAATCATCTGCGTCGCCGCATCCGATTCGGAAACCGCTTCGATGGTCGCATTGATCTTGATCCCGTCGGTATTGGTGGCATTGTAGTCATCCACCTGCTTCTGGGTCAGGTCCTTGATTTCCTCCGCCACCCACAGGGTAACGTCATACTCGCCCGCAAAGGGCTGCTCGGCGGAAGCCGTCACGCACAGGGACAGTGCCATGATCGCCGCCAGAACGATCGCCAGGAATTTTTTCATGAGAAAACATCCTTTCTTATTATTTTTGTCGGAACACAGACGGGCAACAGACATCCCTGCCCATTGTCCGCCTTATTCCGTTCAAATTCGGAAATATTGTATCGCCTGTCTCTTTTTTTGTCAACAGAAACTTTTCCTAGCATCCTTATTTTTCAACATTGGTAACGTTTCCGGCGCGCGGCCCTTTTCCGATGTTACTCCACCACCGCATTCAGCATCGCATCGTCGATTTTACCCCATGCGCCGTTCCCTTCCCCGGCGCATTTCACATAGACACCGACGGTCACTTCGCTCCCGGCCGGATGATCGAAAGCCGTAACCCGGCCCGTGTCCCAGTTGCCGTATCCGCTGATCGTCATCGGACAGGTGCCCACCGTTTCCCCGTCCACCTTCGCATAGGCATAGATCTCCGTTTCCCCGCAGTCGCCCCCCATGATGGATACGGAGAACTTGAACCGCCCTTCCGGCAGATCCGTCACCGTCTGCTCCACGGTAAACTCCACGCTGTTCTTGGCCGCGCTCCAGAAATGCATATGCTTCGATCCGGTCAGCGAGTCCGTTTTCTTGTCCTCCACATACAGCTCGTCCGCCTTCTTCAGGTCCGTAATCCGCCAGGCGTCTCCGCCTTCCTCGAAGCTGTAATCCTGCAGATAATTGTATTCAATCATGGAAACGTAGCATTTCGCGGCCATCCCGCCGGCTTCTCCCGCAATCTCATAAACCGCCGGGCCGGAGGCGTGCATCCGCTCATTCTCCTCCTCCGTCAGGTTCCAGACCACCGGAACCGGCTGCCGGCTGTTGTCCGTCATCACTGCGTTCACGGTTTCCGGCAGCTGAAGCGGCATCGCCAGGTCACAGATCACCGTCGGCTCCTCCAGCGCGTCCGCCTTCAGCTCCGTTTCATTGCCCTCCCGCATCATCCGGAATACCTTCAGGGATTCCAGCGGTTTTCCCTCCGCGTCAAAGAAGGCCTGATTGTCCACCGCGCTGCCGCCGTAGTATTTCCCCGCATCGTCCGGATCGTAGACCGCGGCATAGCTGGAGGCCCAGCCGGAGCCGTACTTTTCCCAGATCTCATGGTTTTCCTCCCAGGAGCTGCGGCCAACCGTGATCCACGCGCCTTCCCAGTAGCAGACGCCGATGCCTGAGGGCGTGCCGTTGACCACCGTATCCGTAATGTTCCGGATGGCGTTGGCCTGGCCCTGAACGGTGAAGGGGTAATCCTTCACGATCCCGCCGCCGCCCCCGATCGTGTTCCCGGAAAAGTCCGTATCCTCCTCCGTAAAGGCATAGGAGGTTTCCATGACCATGACCTTCTTGCCGTAGGTTTCGGCAATTTCCGTCAGAATCGCGGAAAGGTTCTCCAGCGTGCCATGCCAGTAGGGATAGTAGGAAGTGCCGAATACGTCGTAGTGAATGAGGCCGTTCTTTTCATAGTAGGCCAGCTTGCTGGCATAGGTCCGGTAGCTGTCCGCCTTTTCCGGATTTGCAAAATGCACCGCGATCAGCGCATCCGGGTACACCTCCCGCACGCCCCTCGCTCCCGCATCCATGATATAGGCGATGTTCATCCAGATCTTTTCGCCCGCCAGCCGCCCGTTCGTTTCATTGCCGACCTGCACCATGCCGACATCCACCCCGGCGTCCTTCAGCTTCTGCATGCAATCCCGGGTATACTGATAAACCGCCTCCCGCTTCTCGTGGATATCCGTGATGTTCTTCCAGGCCCGGGGCACCATCTGCTTGGACGGATCCGCCCAGAAGTCGGAATAATGGAAATCCACCAGCAGCTTCATGCCGCAGGCCGTCGCCCGCTTTCCGATCTCCACCGCGGCATCGATATCGCAGTTGCCCCCGCCGAACCCGCGCCATTCCGCATCGTACGGATCGTTCCATACCCGGACCCGGATATAATTGATGCCCTGAGATGCCAGAATCCGGAACAGATCCGTCTCGTTTCCGTCAAAGTCGAAATAACGGACCCCGCTCTTTTCCTCCGCCAGCACGCTGGAAACATCCATGCCGAAGATGAAATCCTCCGGCAGATTTTCCACCTTTTTCACGTACAGGGAGCTTGCTTCAGCCGTTTCCGCCCCGGCCGTCACCGGCAGCACGGGAATCAGGCTCAGCAGCAGAACCAGGGATACCAGCATACGCAATTTCATGTTTTCCGCCTCCCGCTTGATGTTTTTTGTTTCAACCGTCCGGCTCACTCCGCCCCGAGGAGCAGCTCCGCCGCCTTTTCCGCGAGCCCGTCCTCCAGATGCCGGGAACCGGCGCCCAGCATCATCCGATACGTTTCCGGCTCATAGATCAGCCAGTTTCCGGCCGCGGACAGCCCCGTCTCCGGATCGTGCACGCATTTTCCCTCCTGCCCCGGCAGGAACCATTCCCCATAATCCGCCAGATGCGATTCCGGCACGATATACAGATCCGCGCTCCGGAGCTCGTCCGATCCGAAGAGCGCATAGGTGAAGGGCCGGATCTGCACCTTCCGGATCGGAGAAGGCAACTGCTGCTCCAGCCGGTCCGCCAGCTCCGCGCCCCTTCGGACCGTTCCGTCCATATAGATCATGATCTTGTTCTCCGGCGCGGCATCCGTCACGCGGATGAAAATAAACCCGCCGATCAGGCCCGCCGCGATCATCCAGGCCAGCAGGCCGGGAATCATGATCCGGATCCGCCGAACTGCCCGCAGGAGGCGAACCGACGGCGCCTCCCGGCCCCGGGGTGCGGGGTCGCCTCCGTCGGGCAGTTCGATTCCCGTCAGATACCGGTGGGCGGTTTCCGCCCGGAGCTGCGTTCCTTCCTTCGGCATGAGCGGAAGCAGATCAGCGTCCATGTTCAGCGAAAGGTCCTCCGCTTCCCCGTGCAGGATCACCTTCCGCACGGGCACGCTTCGGGGAATCCGGAAAACCTCCGACGAGATGTTCAGCCGCCCCTCACAAACGGTCTTTTCACCGCTTTCCAGGCGCTGCAGGTGCTCCGCCCGGGCTTTCGCCGGAAGGTATCCGCACACGATCAGCAGGATGCCGATCCAGCCCAGCAGCGTCATGCTGCCCAGGATGATCCACAGCATGACGGACGCATTGCCCGTGCGCACATTCAGGAACAGCACCGTCAGCAGCACCGCCGAGCACGCGGCCAGCGCAATCACGACGATCCGGAGATGTTCCGCCCTTTTCCGAAGCCGCAGGCTCTCCTGCCCCGCATACAGATTCTTCATTGCGCCATCCGTCTTTCAGTTCGTTTTTGATACAGCGATTATACCGGAATCGGAAATGATTTTCAACGTCCCGGCCGCTCCGTTGAACAATCCCGCCCCCGCATGGTATAATGAACGCCGACAGTCACGGAAAAGCGGAAAGGGGAATAGCGGATGGAGAAGACGATTTATCTGGCCGGCGGTTGCTTCTGGGGCATGCAGAAGTTCATGGATCAGTTTGACGGCGTGATCCGCACGGAGGTCGGTTATGCCAACGGGCCGGATCAGGCACCCAGCTATGAGGATGTCTGCCATGACAGCGGGCATGCGGAAACCGTCCGCGTCGATTATGATCCGGAAAAGACAACGCTGACGGAGCTTCTGCATTTTTATTTCATGGTGATCGATCCCCTGTCCGTCAACCGGCAGGGGCATGACGAAGGCATTCAGTACCGGACCGGCATCTATTATACGGATCCCTCCCAGCTGCCGGAAATCGAAGCAGTCTGGGCGGAGGAAGAAAAAAGGGCCGGCGCGAAGCTGGCCGTGGAAAAGCAGCCGCTTGACAATTTCTTCTCCGCGGAGGAATATCACCAAAAGTATCTGGACAAGAATCCGGGAGGGTACTGCCACATTCCCCCGCGCTTTTTCAGCATCCAGTAATCCTTCATGCGAAGCAGACAGATCATACAGGGATAACGAAACAAGAATGAATACGCGAAGCCTGAACCGGGAGATTCTGGATATCGGCGTGCCATCGTTTCTGGAAACGCTGTTTACCACCTTTGCGGCCATCATCGACTCCAAGATGGTCGCCGTGATGGGCGTTTCAGCCATTTCTGCCGTTTCTGTAACCAATCAGCCGCGGCTTTTCCTTTTCAGCATCTTCTTCGCGATCCAGACGGTGACCACCAGCCTCGTGGCCAAGTATTCCGGGCGGAATGACCGGGAAGCGGCCAACCGCGTGTTTGATCACGCGCTGAAGCTGGTGGTGATCCTATCGATCGGGCTTGGGCTGATCTCCGTCCTGCTGGCCGAACCGATCCTGAGGCTTTTTTCCGGCCAGAAGGACACGCTGGAGAGCTCCGTGATCTATTTCCGGATCGTGATGGCCGGAACGGAAGAAGCGTCTTTTCCGTCTCTTGCATTTTGGCCTGAAATCGATATAATGGAAGCAGTCATTTGGAACATGGATTCCGGGGAGGGCTCGCAATGGAAACAGGTGTGGTGGTGGCAATTGCCGTCGTTCTTTTTGTGGCAATCTTTGCTGTGCTGATCTGCATCTTCTCATCGGTCAGCGCCGTCAGCGGAATCAAGCACACCCAGGATGATGACTCCGAGGCATAATGCTGCTGCATATGTTGATTTTGAAAGGGATCCGCGATCAGCGGATCCCTTTTCTGATTTCATCCAGCGTCCGGCCGCTGGCTTCCGCCAGCGCGGCCAGATCGTCATATTCCGCCTTCCGGCGCTCCACCCCCATGCCGGATGCCGTTTTCATCCGGATCGGGCCAAACTCCGAATCCACGGTTTCGATGCGCCGCTCAAGCACGTACCGGCTCATATCCTGCCGGCGGATGCCCAGGGTGGTGGTATGCTTCATCATGACCTCCGCCAGGCGGTCCGCCTCATCCGGCAGACAGATGACGCTGAGCAGCACCCCCGGCCGGGATTTCTTCATCCCGATCGCCTGGGTATACGCATCCCGGGCGCCGGCCTTGAGCAGCTGATCCACCGCAAAGCCGATCTCCTCACCGGTCATGTCATCCAGGTTGCACTCCAGGCGGGTGATGCGCTCCCTTTCGCCTTCGCTTTCTCCCAGGAAGGCGCGGACGCAGTTGGCACGCTCGAAGTCCTTCTTCCCCATGCCGTATCCGATGGCCGCCGCAGTCATCACCGGCCGGTCGCCGAAGGAGGTCACAAAATGCTTCAGCAGTGCCGCACCGGTCGGCGTGCACAGCTCACCGTGAACGGATCCGCCATAGGTGGGGATTCCGGTCAGAATCAGCGCGGTCGCCGGCGCCGGCACGGGCAGGATGCCATGGGCGCAATGCACATGACCGCTGCCCACATGCACCGGCGATGCCACGATTCTCTCCGCGCCGATCTTCTCCATCAGCAGGCATACGCCCACCACATCCGCCACCGCATCCAGCGTTCCGACTTCGTGGAAATGAATCTCGCTGACCGGATGGCCGTGCACCCGGCTCTCCGCGTCCGCGATCAGCGCGTACACCGCCCGGGCATCCGCCTTCACCTTCTCCGATACATTCAGCCCGCCGATGATGCCTTCAATATCCGCCACGGAAGTGTGATGGTGATGGTGATGATGGCCGTGATCCTCATGGTCATGATCCGGATGATCGTGATCCTCATGATGATACGCTTCGTCATGATCATGAGGGTGCCCGTGATGATCGTGATCATGGTGATGTCCGTGATGATCCTCATCATGGTCATGATCATGGTGATGATGACCGTGACCGTCCGCGTCCTCCGATTCCTCTTCCTCGCCGTGGACTGTAATCTTCATATGGGTTCCGGTAATGCCGCACTTCACCGCCGGCTCCGCCCCCACCTGAACGCCCGGCAGCCCCAGCGCGTTCATCTGATCCAGAAAAGACTGCCGGTCCGGGATCAGCTCCAGCAGCGCCGCCATCAGCATATCTCCGGCAGCGCCCATCCCGCATTCCAGATACAGCGTTTTCATCCCGCGGCGTTCTCCTTTCAGTTCAGTTCCTTCCAGGCCCGCTGCAGTTCATCCATGATGTTCAGGTGCTGCGGGCAGGCCGCCTCGCAGGCCCCGCACTGAATGCACTTCTCCGGCGTATCGCCCTTCTTCCGATAGTTCTGCATGTTCCAGTCATGCTTCGGATCCCCGCCGTACAGGCTGATGTTGTTCCAGATGGAGAACATGCCCGGAATGTTGACCCCGTTGGGGCAGGGCATACAGTAGCGGCAGGAGGTACAGCCGATCTTCGTGCGGCTGATGTAGGCTTCCCGGACGTCATCCATCAGCTTCAGCTCTTCCTCCGTCATGATGTCGGGCTCCACCGTATCGAAGATCCGCAGGTTGTCATCAATCTGCTCCGTTTCATTGCAGCCGGAAAGCACCGTGGCAATCTCCGGCCGGTTGCACAGCCAGCGAAACGCCCATTCGACCGCGCTGCGCTTCACCGGGAAGGCATCGTACAGCGCCTGCACGTTCTCGGGCGCCCTGGCCAGCCGGCCGCCCAGCAGGCCTTCCATGATCACGACCGGGATGCCCAGCCGTCCCGCCAGCTCCAGCCCCTTCGTTCCGGCCTGGTTGTTGATATCCATGAAGTTGTACTGGATCTGAACCATGTCCCAGTCGCTGTCCTGAATGATATACTCAAAGTCGTCATAGGAGCCGTGGAAGGAGAAGCACTTGTAACGGATCTTGCCTTCCTTCTTCATATCGTCAAAGAATTCCGGCGCGCCGATGGACTTGAAGTATTCCCAGCCCTTCCGGTCGATCCCGTGCATCAGATAAAAGTCGATATGATCGGTCTGCAGCTTTTTCAGCTCCTCATCCAGCAGCGCCTGCATGCTGGCCCGGTCGTGCACCGCGTGCTGCGGCATCTTGGTGGCGATGGTCACCCGGTCCCGGTATCCGTCCTGCAGCGCCTTTCCCAGCACCACCTCGGATGTTTTGTCCAGATAAACATACGCGGTATCCAGATAGGTCACGCCGCCGTCAATCGCCCGGCGGATCAGCCCGATGGCCTTCTGCTCGTCAATCACGCTGTCCCCGGATGCCTCGCCGTTGAAGCGCATGCATCCCAGACCAAACGCGGAACCCTGGATCCCCAGCTTGCCAAATGTACGGTATTTCATTTCCTGACCTCCTCGTCCAAAAA
>OCTW013387668.1_pt1 | contig 13301 bp, 10 predicted proteins | sample 1539671 | NCBI WGS metagenome assembly OCTW01 (sample SAMN02144230, study PRJEB22623) | gut metagenome | biome: sheep rumen | host: Ovis aries | place: New Zealand | reverse complement strand
GGGCAAAGAAGAACACTTCACATCCGGGCTTGGAAGCCGACGGGGTGTGAAGTGCTGTAGGGTTTTATTCCGAAAGCCGATGGCGCGCGGCGGCGGAAGGGTCAATAGACGGGGAAGGCGATTTCGCGCTCGATGACCTGGTAGGCCACGTTGTTGCGGTAGATGGTCTGGCGCACCCAGTTGTCGTCCTCGTCGTATTCGAAGACGTAGCTGTGCTTCCAGTTGAGGTGTTCGTCGTAGTTGAACGAGGAGAGTTCGATGAGGTTGTCGTGGTCGTCGTAGTAGTAGGTGGTGAGGGCTACAAGGAAGTCGTCGGCATCGTAGAAACGCCATTCGATGCGGTTGCCGTGGCTGTCGTATTTGTAGAGGTAGCGCTGGGTGAGTTCGCCGTCGCGGTCGTAGAACTCCATTTCGGAGTTGTTGCCGGCGGCGTCGTATTTGTAGACGCGCTTCTCGGTCATGGTGCCGTCGGGGGCAAAGCTCTGCTCTTCGACAAGGCGGTTGTTCTCGTAGCGGGAGGTCTCCTTTTTGGTCATGTGGTCGCCCATGAAGACTTTGCGCTCTATGCGGTTGCCGTTCTCGTCGTTGCGGTAGGCGGTGCGGCCAGTGAGCTGGCGGGCGCGGTTGTACTCGTTCCAGCCAAGAGCGTAGCCGTGAACATCGAAATAATATGAATACCAGGTGTATTCACCGTCCTTGGTGCGGTATTTGTCTTGGAAATTGCCGCGTTTGTCGAAGGTGATGGAGTCGATGCAGATGAGCTGACGACCACCGTTGCGGCCTCCGTAGATGTCGTAGGTGTATTCAATCACGTAGATGGCATTGCCGTTGATGCCCATTTCCTGACGGGAGGTTTTGCGGGGTTTATTGCCGGCAAAGGCGCTGCCAGCCACCAGCAGAATCAACGATAAAACGATGTATTTCTTCATTTTAAACATTATTGTACACTATAAATGATGATGCAAAGATACAAATTTTTCTTTACTTAAAACGCACACTGCCGTAAAATATTATGTCGCGATATGTTTTTTGTGTCTATGTTGGTTGGTAAATGTGTTGTCGTTACTTGGGCTAATACTGTTGGCAGGTTCCAAATTTAGGGCTGAGGTCACGGTTCCATGAGGCTGTGTTGACGACAAGAACATGCCCTTTTGCAATAAGTTCTCTATTCCATCGTGCGGGTTTGGGGATTCCGGCGGGTAACTGCTCGCACATTTTCTTTCGGAGGATGGAATTCATGGTATCATCGAGATTTGTGAGGAAGACGTAGACTATTGGAGAATTCGTCTTTTCTTCGCAGTATCGGTAGAGGAATGTGTCACGGAACTTGTATTTGAGGTGGTTTAGGAGGAAATTTGTGGCCGAGCGGCTGCCTTGATGGGTTTTGCTGTTTTCCTTTTTGAATTCGGCGATTTCGGCAGGCGGATATTCTTTGATTTCTATCCAGAGTTGGAATGTGGGGAATTCGGCAAGCACATCGACGGCCTTCATGGGTGCGCCGTGAAAGGTGGGCGAGGAAGGCAGACGCTCATCAAACTTGAACAATGCCGTTGCGTTCGGGAAGTCGAAACGGACTTTTTCTTCAGTCAAATCGAGTGTCATAAGTCCGCTATCCCCCTCCTGATTTCGTCGTCTAAGATTCTGCTGAAAGTCTCATCTATCGCATTGGGGTACAGGCCGTCCAAATCGGAGGACGATTCATGGCGGACTATTCCTTCATCGTCTTTATAAAGGGTGTGGTAAAGGATATTGTCGGCCTCGGTTGCGGCAAGGTCGAATTCTTTCAGCAGGACGTAGTCGTGTGTTGCGATGAAAATCTGCACTCCCATTCTTTGCAGTTCGAGGAGTATTTGGACTACGGTTTGGGACAGTTGGGGGTTGAGGTTGGCCTCCGGTTCGTCCCAGAAGAGCATGGTGCCTTTGGTGAGTGTTTCGTTTTGGATGAGTCTGTAGAGCAGTCCCAATTTCCTGTAGCCTTCGGCCAGGAGTGAGAATTCCAATTCGCCGGAGGAATTCCGCATGTAGAACGTTTCGTTCTTTTCGACAACTCGCCCTGACATGGCTTTGTTCAGAATGTTGAGGAGCCGGACTCTTTCGGGGCTTTGCTTTCCTCTGACAATGGGGAGGAAGGCCTTGTCGATAATATCTAAATACACCTCTTCGAAGGCCAATTTCTTTTGGCTGAACAGCGAGCGGAAGCCCGGCGCATTGGCCAGCATGTCTTTCACAGGGATGAAGATTGATTCCGCCTGGTTGCTTTCTTTCCAAAGGCTGTGGCTTACTGAAGTTTTGTTGAGGGTGGTGATGTCGCATGTGATAGACCGTTCCCTGTTATCGTCTTCGTTCCGCCTGTACACTGTTACGCGGCCGGATCCCCTGCCCTTGGAGCGATGGACCAGACGCCCGATAGACTGCGGCATGAACACGCCGTTCAATTTCTGGGCAAAGGTGCGGTCCTCTTTCTCGCTCATCACAGAACAGGCTGCATACAGGACTTTCATGAGGTGGGTTTTTCCCGTTCCGTTTTTGCCAATAAAGATATTGACTCCCGGAGCGAAGGACACATCAACCTCGGTGAATACTGTAAAATTCGATGTCTTGAACCGTGTTAGCATATTGCCTTGAATCTGTCAGAGTGTGACTTGCTGTTTTGTGAGATTAACGGCTTTTCGGCTCAATTATTGTCTTACAGCGAAGACAATAGGTGGGCTTGAGGGCCGATGTGGGCTGAGAGCGGGGATTAGTGTTGTTGTTCTTTGCGCTTATTTTTGCCGGCCCATAGATAGAAGAGGCAGGTGGCGAGGAGGGTGATGGCGGCACCGATGGTGTAGCCCAGCCAGCGGGGGATGACGGCCCCGAAGCCTTCTTTCTCGGCCACGAAAAGGAAGCAGCCTGTCACCATGGTCATGAACATGGCGGGGAGGAGGGTGATGATGTAGGGTTTGCGTTTCTGGCAGAGGTAGACGGTGATAGTCCAGAGGGTGACGGTGGCCAGCACTTGGTTGCTCCAGGCGAAATAGCGCCAGATGACGTCGAAGCCTTTGGCGTCGATGAGGGAGTAGACCAGGACGGCGGCGGTGATGGCGAAGATGGGAAGGGCGACGAAGAGACGGTTTTTGATGGGTTTCTGTTCGTAGTGGAGGAAGTCGGCCACGATGAGGCGTGCGGAGCGCAGGGCGGTGTCGCCGGAGGTGATGGCGGCGGAGATGACGCCGAGGACACAGATGACGGCGATGGCTTTGGGGAACCATGTGTTGGCGATGACGCCCACCATGGCATTGCCGCCCAGAGTGGCCCCTGTTTCGGGGTTGACAGTGAGGGACTGGAGCATGGGGTCGTGGTAGAAGACGGTGGCGGCGGCGGCCCAGATGAGGGCTACGACGCCTTCAGTAATCATGGCTCCATAGAAGACGGGGCGCGCCTGGCGTTCATTGGTCATGCAGCGGGCCATGAGGGGCGACTGGGTGGCGTGGAAGCCACTGATGGCGCCACAGGCGATGCTGATGAACATCATGGGGAAGATGGGGTTGTGGGCGGCGTCGGGGTGCTGGTTCTGAAGGCCGTCCCACAGCTCGGGCAGCGCCGGACGGTAGACCAGGAAGGCCACGACGATGGCCAAGGCCATGCCGAGGAGGAGGAAACCGAAGATGGGGTAGATTTTGCCTATCAGTTTGTCGATGGGCAGAAGGGTGGCGATGAGGTAGTAGGCGAAGATGATGCCGACCCAGAGGAAGATGTTCCAGTCGGGGGTGAAGTTGTTGTTGAGAAGCACCGCCGGGGTGTTGACGAAGACAGCCCCCACCAGTATCATGAGGAAGACGGTGAAGAAGCGCATGAACTGTTTGGCCCCGTTGCCGAGGTAGGCACCGTGGATTTCGGGCAGAGAGGCCCCGTCGCGACGGATGGAGATGTAGCCCGCGATGAAGTCGTGGACGGCCCCGGCGAAGATGCTGCCGAAGACTATCCACAGGAAGGAGGCCGAGCCGAACTGGGCACCCATGATGGCACCGCAGATGGGGCCGACACCGGCAATGTTGAGGAACTGGATGAGGTAGATGCGCCAAGGCTTCATGGGCACATAATCAACACCGTCGGGGTGAGCCACGGCGGGGGTGGGACGGGAGGGATCGACCTCGACGATTCGTTCTATTACCTTGGAATACAACAGGTAGCCAAGGACTAATAACACAATAGCAAGCAGAAATGATACCATGATGTTTGAATTTTTTGAACCTGCAAAAGTACGTATTTTTTTTTACATAGCACACTTTTTTTCATCCCCTTTGGTTTTGCTGTGGAGCCCGGCTGAGACTGGACGCATTATTATTTTGCACAGTTTTGGAAAAAAAACGTAACTTTTTTGCACAGTTTTGGAAAAAAAACGTAACTTTGCCGGACAATAACAAGTAAACATCTACGTCATGAAAAAATCATTATCAATTGTTATCCTGGCCGTTGCACTGGCAGGAAGTATTTCAGCCCAAAATCCTAAAAGCCCATTCACGCTGAACACCCGGGCTTGGTCGACCAATTATTGGACCACCATCCTCTACAATCTGGCGGATGGCATAGTGACCCATTTTGCCTTTGACGGCAACTCGACCGATTCGCTCATTGCTGAGGTCATCATCCCTAATGCCGACCTGGTGTTCCCCGTCGGGATGCAGAAGTCTGGCTTCGGCACCGCAAACGACATTTACGGCCCTTACCACCGCGCTTTTAGCAACCCCTTTAAACGTCCGGGCGACTTCGGCATCGGCCTCGACGCTTCGTGGAAGCCCTCGACGATTGGCCTGTATGTCGGAGCCTACTATAAGAGCCAGGAGGTCTGCTTCATGTCCAACGACGACAACTTGCGCGGCTTCTATTTCCAGCCCCGTGCCGGAGTGGTGCTCGGCGGCAAGAAGAACGCCATCGAGGCCGGTGTGTTCTACGACCAAGTGGTGGGCTGCGGCGGCACTTGGGAACCCCGCTCCAAGGATATGCTGCTGGGCGGCTGGGGACTGGATTTCGCCTTGTCGCGCACCATGGCCAAAGGCAGGCAGAAGATAATGCTGATGTTCTCCATGCCACTGCACAATTTCTTCAACCCCGACTATCCAGGCGGCGGACAGAAGAACCTCAACCGCCGCGTAGGCTACATCATGCTCACCCACCGCGTGGTGCTGTAGTACTACATCCCTCCTGTTTTGAGGGGGAAAAGGCTCAGAAAGGGGACATGGGTGTAGTCTTCAGGCCGCAACACCCTATTCCTCAGACATTCACATTTGGAGAGGGCGACCCTGCGGCGGCCCTCTCTTCTTATTTTACCCCTGCCATCTGCCCAACTCACAGGCAAAGCACAGCATCGAAAATATTAAAACTCCTCGGCCATACATACTTTTATGCCTGAATGTGAAAATATTTTTGTATCTTTGCACTTTCAAAAACTTGATTAATCTATGGCAAAAGTTCTTGGTCTTGACTTAGGCTCCAACAGCATAGGTTGGGCTGTTGTTGACAATGAAAGGCACTGCATCGAATCTGCGGGCTCACGCATAATACCCATGGACGCAGGACGTTTGGGCGATTTTGAAAAAGGAAACTCTGTTTCTTTCACCAAAGAACGCACCCAGTATAGAGGTGCGCGGAGACTGCGTGAAAGATACCTGCTAAGGCGAGAAAGACTGCTGCGGGTTTTAAGAATTATGGGGTTTCTTCCTGAACATTTTGCATCACAGCTGTCGCGCTACGGCAAATTGCCGGAAGATAAGGAGCCCCAACTGGCCTGGCGCGAGGGGAAAGACGGAAAACCGGATTTTATATTCAAGTCCTCGTTTGAGGAGATGGTCGAAGACTTCCGTCAAGCAGGGTCTGACAACAAGATACCCTATGACTGGACAATCTATTATCTGCGCCAAAAAGCACTCACCCATCCCATCAGCAAAGAAGAGCTGGCATGGGTACTGATGCAATTTAATCAAAAACGCGGCTATTACCAGCTGCGTGGCAAGGCCGATGAGGGTGCCGCCGATGCAGAAAGCAAGAACGAGATACGCTCTTACCATGAGCTGACTGTGACAAGTGTGGCAAAGACTGAAGAACATGACAAGAAAGGGCTGACAAGGTATGACATCACACTGGAGAACGGCTGGATATACCGCCAAGCATTCAGTGTGAAACCCGACTGGGAAGGGAAAACGCGAGGCTTTATCGCAACCTTTAAGCTTGACAAAGACGGCAACCCCAAAGAGGAGACTCCCCGGCTGAGTTCGCCCAGCGACGACGACTGGGGCCTTCGGAAAATAAAGACCGAAAACGATATACACGAATCCGGACTCACCATCGGGGCCTATATATACCAAAGTCTGCTCCACCACCCTGACAGAAAGATTATAGGAGATTTCGTCCAGACCATTGACCGCGAGCTCTACAAGAAAGAACTGCGTCAAATATTGGAGACGCAGAAACAGTTCATCCCCGAGCTGAACGACGAGCAACTATATGCCAACTGCATAGAGGAGCTCTACCCGTCGAACGACGCCTACCGCACCAGCATCGCCAAGCGTGACTTCACCTATCTGCTGGTGGAAGACATTCTTTTCTACCAACGACCTTTGAAGAGCAAGCTGAGTTTGATAGACGATTGTCCATTCGAGAAACGCAACAACAAGCCGGTAAAATGTGTGGCCAAATCTCATCCCATCTATCAAGAGTACCGCCTCTGGCAGTTCCTGTCCAACCTGCATATTCTGCTTGACGATGCCGACATTACCCCCAATCTGTTGCCCGACGGTGACGCTTACGCTGACCTCTACGACTACCTGTCTACCATCAAAGAAATAGACCAATCCGCAATGCTCCGTTACTTCAAAATCGGAAAGAAAGAAATGCCACGGTATCGGTGGAAATATGTGCCAGACCGAAAATATCCGGCTGGTGAAACCCGTGCCACACTGCTTGGGGGCCTCAGTAAAGCGGGCATCGACAAGGGTTTCCTTTCACCCGAAAGGGAACTCCAACTGTGGCACATCCTCTATTCCGTCGACGACCAACAGCAGTATCGCAAAGCTCTTCGCACTTTTGCCCACAAACAAGGGTGGGACGACAGCCAGACCGACCGTTTTGCCAAGGCCTTCGACCGACTGACCGTATACAAAGAGAAAGACTACGGAGCCTACTCGGCCAAAGCCATAGGCAAACTGCTGCCTTTGATGCGCCGAGGCCGTTACTGGAATCCTCAAGACATCGACTGCCAAACCCAACTACGCATCAATCACATCATCACAGGAGAGGAGGACGACACCCTCACGTCCTCGGTAAGAGAGAAATTCGAGGGGCTTGAAAGCATCGAGCAATGCCAAGGATTGGCCCCATGGCAAGCCTGCTACTTGGTCTACAACCGCCATTCGGAGGCCATAGATGCCCAGCGGTGGACTAAGCCCGAGGACATAGACAATTATCTGGGCCAATTCCGCCATAACTCACTTAACAACCCCGTGGTGGAACAAGTGGTGACAGAAAGTCTCCGCGTGGTTCGCGACATCTGGAAACAAACCGGCCGTATCGACGAAATCCACATCGAGCTGGGACGCGAACTCAAGAAAACCCAGTCAGAGCGGCAAAGTCTCTCGCAGTCGATACTGGAGGGAGAAACCACCAACCAGCGCATCAGGCTGCTGCTGACCGAACTCATGAATCCCGAAATGGAGGTAGAGAATGTGCGTCCCCAATCGCCTTCACAGCAGGAGATTTTGAGAATATACGAAGAAGGGGCAATGCAGAAAGCTGACGAGATTCCCGACTACATCAAAGACATCCAGAAGCGCTTCTCAGACGCAAAAAAGCAGCCCACACCAGCCGAAGTCAAGAAATACAGAATATGGCTGGACCAGCGATATATATCACCCTACACCGGACGCCCCATACCCCTCGCCAAGCTGTTCACTCCCGCCTACGAAATCGAACACATCATCCCCCAAAGCCGCTGGTTCGACGACTCGATGTCGAACAAAGTAATCTGCGAAGCTGAGGTGAACAAACTCAAGGGGCGTGAACTGGGACACGAATTCATTGTCCACCACCACGGCGAGTCAGTCTCACTGAGCCTTGGTGGAGAGGTGAAGATTCTTGAAGTCGAAGCCTATGAAAAACTGATAAAAAACAATATCACCAACAGCAAAAAGCGGCAGAAGCTCATGATGGACGACATTCCTGACGATTTCACTTCACGGCAACTGAACGACAGCCGCTACATCAGCCGCTTAATGATGCATCTGCTCTCCAACATCGTCCGTTCCTCAGACGAGGACGGAAATCTTGAAGACACCGCCACATCCAAAAATGTCATAGTCTGCAACGGCTCCATCACCGACCGTCTGAAACGCGACTGGGGCATAGGCGATGTGTGGAACCGCATCATACTGCCACGGTTCGTGCGAATGAATCAAATCACCGAAACCACCGACTATACCGCCACCACCGACAGCGGCCACCTCATCCCCCAAGTGCCACTCCACATGCGGCAGGGTTTCAACAAAAAACGCATAGACCACCGCCATCACGCCATGGACGCCATCATTATAGCCTGCGCCACTCGCAACCATGTCAACCTCCTCAACAACGAAAACGCCAAGAGCCAACAACGCTACGACCTACAGCATACCCTCCGCTCAAAAGAGACCTCTGTCGACGGACAGGGCAACACCCGCACCCGTCCGGGCGACTTTATCAAACCCTGGCCCACCTTCACAGAAGATGTTTACCACGTCCTTGAAAGCATCATCGTAAGTTTCAAGCAGAACCAACGCATTATCAACAAAACCTCAAACCGCTACACCATCATCCGAAACGGCAAACACACCGGCTGCTCCCAAACCAAAGGTGACAGCTGGGCCATCCGCAAGCCGCTTCACGAGGCAACGGTTTACGGCGAAGTAAACTTACAGCTGAAGAAGAGGGTGAAACTTAAAGAAGCCATAGATACCCCCAACCAAATAGTCGACCGTGAGCTAAAAGAGAAAATCAAGCACTTCAAATCACAACGCCATAAGGCCAAACAGATTGTTGATTACTTCGATACTCACAAAGAAATCTGGCCAGAAGCCGCCGACGGCAAAGTGGAAGTATACTACTACACAAAAGACACAAAGGATCGCTATTTCGCTACCCGCAAAAGCCTTATAAACCTTTTCAAAGATACTACCACACATCCGGCTGCAACTAAAATCATCGAAAGCATCACCGACAGCGGAATCCGATCCATCCTCTATGCTCACCTCGCCAACGAAGGAAACAATCCTGCCGAGGCTTTCTCGGCTGACGGATTGGAACGGATGAACCGCAATATCCGCAACCTCAACGGCGGTCACGACCACCTGCCCATCAAGAAAGTTCGTATATACGAACAGGCCAATAAATACAGCGTAGGAACCCATGGACAAAAAGCCACAAAATATGTCGAAGCTGCCAAGGACACAAATCTTTACTTCGTTATTTTCACCAACGCAAAAGGACTCCGTGGCTATGCCACCGTCCCTCTCTACATTTCCATTGAACTACAAAAAAAATATGAAAAGCATTGGAAAGATCATCTGGCCAAACGTTTACAACAAAACGACCTTGCTCTGATGCCGTCTGATTCAACTATACTATACATTCTCTCACCCGGAGATATTGTCTATGTACCAAGCGAGGAGGAACGGAAGAACGGTATTACATCTTTGGATTTAAAAAGAGTATATAAATGTGTATCAGCCACAGGGAAGGATTGTTTCTTTATTCCTTATTCTGTAGCCTCACTAATCCTTACAGGAAAAGAATTCGAAGCTAAGAATAAATTAGGGCGTGCTCTGACCAAGGAGATGATTAAGGAGGTTTGCATCCCCATTCAGATAGACCGCTTAGGCAACATCATCAAAATAGGACAATAGCCATGATTAAGCGCACACTCTGCTTCTCTAACCCCGCCTACCTCTCCATGCGGAACCGCCAGCTTGTCGTCCGCCTCGAAAGACACGCCGACGGCGACCAGCCCGAAGTCACCATCCCCATTGAGGACATCGGCATGGTTGTGCTTGACAACCGCCAAATCACCATCACCCATGGCCTTATGGCCGCTCTGCTGGACAATAACGCCTCCGTTGTCACCTGCAACGAGAGCCATATTCCCGTGGGGCTTATGCTCCCGCTGGAAGGACACACGGTGCAAAGCGAGCGTTTCCAAGACCAATTGGGCGCCTCCCTGCCCCTCCGAAAGCAGCTGTGGCAGCAGACTGTCGGGCAGAAAATCTTGAATCAGGCCGCCTTGCTGCGCGAACTCTACGGGGCAGAGACGGGCAACATGCAGCAGTGGGCCGCCGATGTACGCTCCGGCGACAGCACAAATCTCGAAGGCCGCGCCGCCGCCTACTACTGGAGCCAGATGTTCCCCGACATCAGAGGCTTCACCCGCGGCCGCGACGGACTGTATCCGAACAACTTCCTCAACTACGGTTATGCCATCCTGCGTGCCGTCATAGCCCGTGCCTTGGTCAGCAGCGGACTCCTCCCCACCCTCGGCATCCATCATCACAACCGCTACAACGCCTACTGCCTGGCCGACGACATCATGGAGCCCTACCGCCCCTACGTCGACCGCCTGGTGGTACAAACCATCGGCCAGCACCCCCGCACCGCCGAAATCACCACTGACATCAAACGCATCCTCCTCACCATTCCCACCCTCGAAGTGCGCATCGGTGGACAGCGGAGCCCACTCATGGTGGCCGCCTCTCAGACCTCAGCATCCCTTGCCCGCTGCTATGCTGGCCAAATCCGCCGAATCTCCTACCCCGACATGTAATGGATCGCTTCTCCGAATACCGCATCATGTGGCTGCTCGTCTTCTTCGACCTCCCTACCGACACCAAAAAGGAACGCAAAGCTGCCGCCGACTTCCGCAAACACCTTTTGGCCGATGGTTTCACCATGTTCCAGTTCTCCATCTACGTGCGCCACTGCGCCAGCCGTGAGAACGCAGAAGTCCACCTTAAGCGGGTCCGCTCACTCCTGCCACAATACGGACAGGTGGGCTGCCTTACCATCACTGACAAGCAGTTTGCCGACATCGAACTCTATGTCTGCAAAAAAGAAGTGCCGCCCAATGCCCCCGGCCAACAACTCGAACTCTTCTGACCATAGGACAAGAAAAACGCCCACACATAACCAAAAATCCCGCCCAAATGGACGGGATTTTTGATTCCATTGACATTCGATTAGACATTATATATCAGACGACTACACACATCGTGGTGTTTATCGTATGTGTCAATGTCCTCTTTTTAAGCAATTCACAACACAGATGACCGTCATCAACATGCTGCGCTCGGTGTTTATCGTATGTGTCAATGTCCTCTTTTTAAGCAATTCACAACAAGTCCAGAATAGATTGCAGAAGTAGAACAGGTGTTTATCGTATGTGTCAATGTCCTCTTTTTAAGCAATTCACAACAGACTGGATGAATATTTAAAAAAATGAAATGGTGTTTATCGTATGTGTCAATGTCCTCTTTTTAAGCAATTCACAACCACGCCTTTATTTTTTTATAACTCCTGTTTGGTGTTTATCGTATGTGTCAATGTCCTCTTTTTAAGCAATTCACAACGGGTTCGGTCGGCATTCACGCTCACGCCGAGGTGTTTATCGTATGTGTCAATGTCCTCTTTTTAAGCAATTCACAACACTTCTGAGGATGGTTCAGAATTTAAACTAGGTGTTTATCGTATGTGTCAATGTCCTCTTTTTAAGCAATTCACAACATACGCTGCTCCAACTCGTCAGCCTGCACGGTGTTTATCGTATGTGTCAATGTCCTCTTTTTAAGCAATTCACAACCGGCCACCAGGCAGCCCTCGTACTTCTTCAGGTGTTTATCGTATGTGTCAATGTCCTCTTTTTAAGCAATTCACAACTACATAATGTTGAGACGAAGCATCAGAAGAGGTGTTTATCGTATGTGTCAATGTCCTCTTTTTAAGCAATTCACAACGTACGATTTCTTCCGGGACTTTTATGAGCTGGTGTTTATCGTATGTGTCAATGTCCTCTTTTTAAGCAATTCACAACAAGACGTAGAGGCAATCTTCAAACACATGAGGTGTTTATCGTATGTGTCAATGTCCTCTTTTTAAGCAATTCACAACCATACGAATATGGATGCTTTGATAGAGGGGGTGTTTATCGTATGTGTCAATGTCCTCTTTTTAAGCAATTCACAACAGTTATAGATAAATCGAAAAACAATGCGTGGTGTTTATCGTATGTGTCAATGTCCTCTTTTTAAGCAATTCACAACAAGCCGCACCCACTACCTGGCATACAGACTGGTGTTTATCGTATGTGTCAATGTCCTCTTTTTAAGCAATTCACAACACTACGCCGATGCCATCCGTGCCGACGCCCGGTGTTTATCGTATGTGTCAATGTCCTCTTTTTAAGCAATTCACAACGCTCCCAATCGTCCGGGTCAACCTTGTCCTGGTGTTTATCGTATGTGTCAATGTCCTCTTTTTAAGCAATTCACAACAGAACCGACAGTAGGGGTGTATGGATGGCGGTGTTTATCGTATGTGTCAATGTCCTCTTTTTAAGCAATTCACAACTGCCGGTGTTGGCTCTCATAAACATATTGGGTGTTTATCGTATGTGTCAATGTCCTCTTTTTAAGCAATTCACAACCTTCCACGACGGCGAAGTCTACAACCGAATGGTGTTTATCGTATGTGTCAATGTCCTCTTTTTAAGCAATTCACAACAACAAAAAACTCCCATCGAATTCGTTGTCAGGTGTTTATCGTATGTGTCAATGTCCTCTTTTTAAGCAATTCACAACCGTGCTGGATTGAATCGGACACAGGCTCAGGGTGTTTATCGTATGTGTCAATGTCCTCTTTTTAAGCAATTCACAACATCGTATGGGTAAATACCACGAAGCACAGGGGTGTTTATCGTATGTGTCAATGTCCTCTTTTTAAGCAATTCACAACTGACTTATGTTAAAATTAGACCCTGAACCTGGTGTTTATCGTATGTGTCAATGTCCTCTTTTTAAGCAATTCACAACGAAAAGTAAAGAAACCCCTTATTCAAAGTAGGTGTTTATCGTATGTGTCAATGTCCTCTTTTTAAGCAATTCCTGACTACAGCTTCAGACTGGGCTTTCTTCAGAAAAAGGCGACGGAGAACTGTGTTCCCCGCCCCCTTAATAGTTTTCACAACGGAATAATCCTTATTGTGAATTGCTTAAAAAGTTTTGCAAAGATACTACTATTTTTTCATCCTC
>OCTW011462639.1_pt1 | contig 13306 bp, 8 predicted proteins | sample 1539671 | NCBI WGS metagenome assembly OCTW01 (sample SAMN02144230, study PRJEB22623) | gut metagenome | biome: sheep rumen | host: Ovis aries | place: New Zealand | reverse complement strand
AGCCGTAGTACTTCCATGCGAACAAATCCTGAACTCCAAAGGATGTATGTCGTGAAGGCCCGTACCAACAGCGCGATCAACCCGCATTTGCATGGAATAAAAAAAGACCCTCGCGGGTCTTTTTTTATTCCGCGCCCTCAGACTTGAGGACGACGGAGACGGTCTTGAGCAGGATCTGGAAGTCCAGTTCCGGGCTCCAGGTCTGGATATATTCGCGGTCCAGGCGGACGACCTCCTCGAAGTCGGTGATCTCGCTGCGGCCGCTGATCTGCCACAGGCCGGTGATACCGGGCTTGATGCTCATGCGCACCCTGTGGTGGAGATCATATTTTTCCCACTCATCGACGGTGGGCGGCCGGGTGCCGACCAGGCTCATCTCCCCCTTGAGGACGTTCCAGAACTGGGGGAATTCGTCCAGTGATGTCCGGCGGATGAAATTGCCGATGCCGGCGGGACGTCCTTTTTTGTCCTTCTTTTCACTGCCAATGATGCGGGGATCGTCATCCATCTTGAACATCATACCGTCCTGGATCTTGTTCTGTTCCATGAGGGCCTTTTTGCGTTCCTCCGCGTCCATATACATGCTGCGAAACTTATACATGCGGAACTGTTTGCCGTTCTTGCCGATGCGCATCTGGGTGAAGAAAATAGGTCCGGGTGACTTGATATAGATGGCCGGCGCGACAAAGATGAAGATAATACCGGTCAGGATACAGCCGACGATGCCGCCCAGGATGTCCACGGCCCGCTTGAAGGCCAGCTCGCGGATGGAGACAATGCGGAGACTGTTGGTCAGGACCTTGTAGTTGCCGATCTTCTCGACCTCCTGGGTCCCCCACCGGTTCTCATTGAGGGCGGAGATACAGTAGTGGACCGTGATGCCCATGTTGAGCAGGCTGTCCACCATCTCCGTGGGATAGGGGAGGTTTTCCGGCTGGTAGAGGAAGACCTCGTCGACCCAGTGGCGGCCGATATAGAAGAGGATGTTCTCCCCCCGGCCCAGGACCGGGATCCCGTTCATCTCCTTCTCGTCCGCGGACGCCTGGTCCATCAGGATGATGCCGGAGATAAAATAGTCGTGGAAGGAATTGTCGGACAGGTTCCGGATGACCTCGTCGACCAGATGGCTGGATGTGATGACCATCAGGGACCGCTGGCCCTTACTGTCCTTGCGCATCCGCAGGACCCGCTTTTTGTTGGCCTGCCGCACAAAGAAGGAGGCAAAGAAAAACAGGACCGCCGTGATGCCGGTCAGCAGTCGGGAGATCATGTAGATCTGGTGTACCGAAAAGAGATAGACCAGATTCAGGAGCTCCACCGTCGCCACATAGCGGAAGGTGGAGATGATCTCCGCCGCCGTGCCCCTTCGCAGAACGTTCTTGTAGCTCTCCGTGAACAGGACCACGATCAGCTGGCAGAGTACATATACAATTCCCTGGTAGCGGTACAGGACGATGCTGTAGGGGTTGGAGATCCCCCGCAGGATCCAGTAGCTCGCTATATAGCACAGCTGAAAGACGATCAGATCCAGGACCATGAAGTCCAGGTGCTTCAGCCAGCCTTTCTTTTCTTTTTTATACATATAAACTCCATGAGACCGGGGGGACGGTTCTATGGTCCGTTCCTCACCCGGATCCTCCGGAAGGAAAGGGGCCGGAGAACCGTCCCCCTGGTCCCTGCCGCTCTGTTTCTTATTCCACCGTTACACTCTTGGCCAGGTTTCTGGGCTTGTCGACGTCCAGGCCCTTGGCGACGCTCATGTAATAGGCCATCAGCTGCAGGGAGATAATGGCCAGGCTGTTGGCGAAGTGGGGATCGGTCCTGGGCACGTAGACCGTGAAGTCCACGGTGTCCTCGACACTGTAGTTGCCGTAGGAGGTCAGGCCCATCAGGTAGGCGCCGCGGCTCTTGACCTCGACCATATTGCTGATGGTCTTCTCAAAGAGGGCGGGCTGGGTGAGGACGCCGATGACCAGGGTGCCGTCCTCGACCAGGCTGATGGTGCCGTGCTTGAGCTCGCCGGCGGCATAGGCCTCGGAGTGGATGTAGCTGATCTCCTTCATCTTGAGGCTGCCTTCCAGGCTGATTGCATAGTCGATGCCCCTTCCGATGAAGAAGATATCCCTGGCGTGGGAGAACTTGGCCGCGAACCACTGGATGCGCTCCTTGTCCTCCAGGATCCGGCTGATCTGGTCCGGGATCTTCTCCAGGGCGGCCAGAAAATCGTCGTACTGGTCCTGCGTGATGAGGCCGCGCACCATGGCGAACTCGATGGCCAGGATATAGCCCGCGATGAGCTGGGTGGAGTAGGCCTTGGTGGTCGCGACGGCGATCTCCGGGCCCGCCAGCGTGTAGATGACATTGTCCGCTTCTCTGGCGATGGAGGAGCCGACGACATTGACGATGCCCAGCGTCCGGGCCCCCTTGTCCTTTGCCTCGCGCAGGGCCGCCAGGGAATCCGCGGTCTCGCCGGACTGGCTGATGACGATCACCAGGGTGTCCGGGGACAGGATGGGGTTCCTGTAGCGGAATTCGCTCGCCAGCTCCACGCGGACGGGAACACGCGCCAGATCCTCAAACACATACTGGAGGCTGACGCCGACATGGTAGGCGCTGCCGCAGGCGACGATGACGATGCTGCCGATCCCGGCAATCTCCTCTTCCGTCATGGAAATGGCGTCGAGCGAGATATGTCCGTCCACGACCAGGGAATTGAGGGTATCCTGGACAGCCTTGGGCTGCTCGTGGATCTCCTTCATCATGAAGTGCTCGAAGCCGCCGCGCTCGGCTGCCTCGGCGTCCCACTTGATCTCGGTGATCTCCTTCTGGATCTCCTCCTGGTCGATGTTGTAGAAGGTCGCCGTGCCTGCGCCCAGGCGGGCGATCTCGTTGTTGCCGATGTAATAGACATTGCGGGTATAGCGCAGCAGGGCCGGGACATCGGAGGCGACGAAGGTCTCGTCCGCGTCGACGCCGATGATCATGGGGCTGTCCTTGCGGGCGACGAACATCTCGCCCGGGTAGTCCTTGAACATGAAGGCCAGGGCATAGGAGCCGCGCACGCGCATCATGGTCCGCACGATGGCGTCCACGGGTCCCTGGTTGTATTTCTTGAGATAGTAGTCGACCGTCTTGATGGCGACCTCTGTGTCCGTCTGCGAATGGAAGGAGTAGCCCTTGCGGACCAGCTTGTCGCGCAGCTCCTGGTAGTTCTCGATGATGCCGTTGTGCACGCCGATGATGGACCGGTCGTCAGTGCAGTGCGGGTGCGCATTTCCCTCCGAGGGCTCCCCGTGAGTCGCCCAGCGGGTGTGCCCGATGCCGCAGCTGCCGGGCAGGGATTTTCCTTCGTTGGTCTTCTCGGCCAGGATCTTGAGCCTGCCCTTGGCCTTGATGATCACGGGCTCCGCGTCGCCGTCGCGCACCGCTAGGCCCGCGGAATCATAGCCCCTGTACTCCAGTCTCGAAAGTCCGTCCAACAGGATGGGTGCTGCCTGTTTATTGCCAACATATCCGACAATTCCACACATATTGTTATACTCCTGTTAATAATAATCCATTGAGATCAGTAATAATCTGTTTAAGTTCGATCAGTAAAAAAACCCTGTTTATGCAGATCAGCATAATCACTTCTGCTGCATCATTCAGTTAAAGTTGAACAGCCGCTGTGCGACCTGGTAGAGGGTGATCACGACCCTGCGGGGCAGGCTGCCGTTGACATTCATGGCCATTCCGAGAGGCCGCCTGCGCATCTTTTTCCACAGCTTCAAGTCCTTCTCATGCAGGTAGGTCCAGATGTCGTCCCGCAGCTGCAAATGGTCCGGCGTGCCCGACCTCAGGGCCAGGACAGAGGTGATGGTCGTGATGATCTCCAGGTAATTGAACATGTACTGGCGCAGGGCCCTGCGGCTCCCGATCATCTCATCACAGGCGGGATCGGTGAAGTGGTCGATCATGATGCGGTTCACGCGGGCCTGCTGGTCCAGCCGGCGGATCATGACGTCCTCATGGACAGACTGATCCTCGCGGCCGATGAAATAATAGTAGAAATTGACATCCAGATAATACATGCGGTGCACGTAAGGGAGCGGATTGAAGACATAGATGTTGTCCACATAGAAGGTGTGCTCCGGAAGCTGCAGGCCGCTCTCCCTGAGCATCTGGGTCCGGAAAATGACCGAGTGCATCAGGATGTATTTGCCGATGGGGAAGCGGTTGGCCTCCTCCCAGGAAAAGACCCTGCCGACCGGCAGGCACTTGCGGTACTGCATGACCGTGTGCCGGTTCTGGTCCTCCTTGTTGTAGACGAAATTGCTGATGAGGAGGTCAAGGGCAGGTTCCGCGCCCTCCTCGCCTGTGCTGCCCGCCGAAGATGCCGCTGTGGAAGTTCCCTCCGACGATGCCGCGCCGTCTGCCGCATCCGTTCCGGCGGCAGGGCTGGAGAACCGTCTTAAGACATCCAGGATGCTCCTGTAGGCGCTGGCACGGACCTTGTCGTCGCTGTCCACCACCTTGAAATAGAGGCCGGTCGCATTGGCGATCCCGGTGTTGACCGCCCCGCCGTGGCCCTTGTTGGGCTGGTGGATGGCGCGGATGATCCCGGGATGCTTCCGCTCCAGGCGGTCGGCGATCTCCGCCGTCCCGTCCGTGGAGCCATCATCGACGATGAGGATCTCCACCTCGTCTCCGCCCACCAGCAGGGAGCGGATGCAGTTTTCCATATAGGCTTCTGAATTGTAACAGGGTACCGCGATCGATAATAGTTTCATCAAAAAAATTCACTCCATGTGACAAAGAATCTTTTTTGTTAAACGACTGTAAACAGATAGAATATTTTACCATAAATACGCAGTCTTGTGCCGTGTTCAGAAAAAATTCATAAGCCGCCGGGTTCCGGCGGTGAAAAGGCCGCCAGCCACGGGTCCTCTTAGGAATCCGACGGTGAAAAGGCCGCCAGGGCGCCGGGTATGGCATATTTGTCCCGGAGGTCTGCGAGCGGCGCCGCAAAGCAGGCGCCGGATTCCGTCGTCCGGTTTTCCGCAGGCAGATCGCCCGGAAAAGCCTTCACCCGGATCTCGTAGCCCCGCATGTGCCATTCCAGATGTGTAAAAACATGCTTTGCGGCCGGAAGCGGTCGTATGCCGGCCGGCACACAGCCGCAGGACTCCGCCCTGTCCAGAGCCTCCGGCTCCGTCAGCCAGCCCTCCTCATTGGGGAACTCATAGAGTCCCGCCAGAAGGCCCTTCGCCGGGCGCCTGCGCAGGAGGATGGTATCGTCATCCCGGATGACCAGGACCGTCCTCTGCTCGATCCTGCGGGCCTTTTTGACGGGCATGACGGGCAGGTCCCCGCAGCGGCCGGTCCGGCAGGCCCCGCAGTAATCCCGCAGGGGGCATTCCCCGCCAGTCATGCATGCCGGCGTGCCGCCCGGGACGCAGACGCCCGCGCCCAGATCCATCAGGGCCTGGTTGAAGTCGCCGGGCCGCTCCTGCGGCATGGCCTGCAGGAAAAATTCCTCCGCCGCCTTCGAGGCCGCAGGTGTTTTGATCTCTTTTTCATAGAGGGCCAGGCGGGCAAATACGCGCAGCAGATTGCCGTCCACCGCGGGGATCTTCTCACCGAAGGCAATGGACGCGATCGCCGCCGAGGTATAGGGACCGATCCCCGGGAGCTTTCGCAGCTCGCGGGCGCTGCGGGGCATCTCTCCCCCGCACTGATCCATGATCACCCCTGCCGCCCGGCGCAGGTTCCGGGCCCGGCTGTAGTAGCCCAGCCCCTCCCAGAGCTTGAGGCACTCGTCCTCCTCTGACTCCGCCAGCGACCTGATATCGGGGAAGCGCTCCATAAAGCGGGCATAGTAGCCCCTGACCGCCTCCACACGGGTCTGCTGGAGCATGATCTCCGAGACCCACACGTGATAAGCGGTCGGATCCTCGCGCCAGGGCAGGTGCCGTCTGTACCGGTCATACCAGGCGAGCAGGGCTTCGTGCAGGCCGGACGCCGGCGTGCCGAAGGACTCCGCCTCCGCCTGTCCGGCGGCGGATAACAGATTCGCTCTACTTTCCATGTTTACCAATCTTTTCGAAAATAACTCCCCTGCATGCCAATGCGCTTATGCGCCGGGACACCCGAGGCGAAATCACATTTCCAGACCTTTCATATAAGGGCTTTATAAGGGCCTTATATGGACCCTGAAATTGGTGATATCCGGTGATGGAATCCGCAGAGGTTTGCATGAAACTGAGATAATAAGGGATGCCCGCCCGGCGGCTGCCGGGAAGGCATCCCTCTTCTCTTCTATCCTATCGTTTCTTTTTATCCCGCATATTTATTCCTGCGGTATATTTCTGCGGTTTTTCCCGCAGTTTTTCCACATAAAGGTTCTGCGGGCCGGGATCAGGCCAGATGTCCGTCCTCTTTGATCACATCGATGACGGAATCCACATATTTTTCGCAGATCTCGTCGGATCCGGCCTCGACCATGACGCGGATGACCGGCTCCGTGCCGCTCTCGCGGACCAGGATGCGGCCGTCATCGCCGAGCTCCTCCGCGACCTTCCGGACCTGCGCCTGGACGGCGGGGTCGTTTTGGGCTTCGGGCTTGGACTTGACGCGGACATTTTTGAGGACCTGGGGATAGAATACGACCGGAGCCGCCAGCTCACTCATGGACTTCTCCTTGGCCAGCATGACTTCCATCATCTTGAGGGAGGTCAGGATGCCGTCGCCGGTGGTGGCATACTTGGAGAAGATGATATGGCCGCTCTGCTCGCCGCCGATGCGGTGTCCGTTTTTGACCATGTTCTCATAGACATACTTGTCGCCGACAGCGGTCTTCTCGTATTCGATGCCGACCTTGTCGAAGGCCTTGTAGAGGCCGAAATTGCTCATGACGGTCGTGACGACCTTGTTGTTGAGCAGCTTGTCGCGCTCCTTCATGTAGAGGCCGTAGATGTAGAGGATGTGGTCGCCGGTGACGACGTTGCCCTTCTCGTCCACGCACAGGCACCGGTCCGCGTCGCCGTCGTAGGCGAAGCCGACATCGAGGCCGTTGTCCACGACGAATTTCTGCAGGTGCTCGATGTGGGTGGACCCGCAGTCCGTGTTGATGTTGTAGCCGTCGGGCTCCGCATTCATGACATAGGTCCTGGCGCCGAGCGCGTCAAACACGCCCTTGGCGATGGACCAGGCGGCGCCGTTGGCGACGTCCAGACCCACCTTCTTGTCCTTGAAGCTGAACTTGGACATGGAGATCAGGTAGCCGATGTAGCGGTTGCGGCCGGCGACATAGTCCACCGTGCGGCCGATCTCGTGTCCGCTCGCCACGGGGATCTCCAGACCGCCGTCGATATACTCCTCGACCTTGAGGATGGTCTCCTCATCCATCTTCTCACCGTTGGAATTGAGAAGCTTGATCCCGTTGTCGTAGTAGGGATTGTGGGAGGCGGAGATCATGATGCCGCAGTCGAAATCATCGACGCGGGTGATGTAGGCCACGGAAGGGGTGGTCGTGACGTGCATGATATAGGCGTCCGCGCCGGAGGCCATGAGGCCTGTGCAGAGCGCATACTCAAACATGTAGCTGGACCGGCGGGTATCCTTGCCGATCACGATCTTGGCTTTTTTGTCCAGGCGCGCGCCGTAGTACCAGCCCAGAAAACGGCCGATCTTGATCGCGTGCTCATAATTCAATACAACATTGGCTTCACCGCGGAAGCCGTCCGTTCCGAAATACTTTCCCATTGATTCCTCCATCAAGGATAATTACAGTCTCTCCTTCTTTTCAATATCCAGGAAATACTTGTAGCTGTCCACGGTCATCTCACCGCAGGCCTCTTCGTCGCAGGCGATGATGGCGCCGTTGTGCATCTGCAGGGCGCTGCAGGTCCAGCGTGCGCTGACACTGCCCTCGACGACCTGGGCCAGAGCGCGGGCCTTGTTGTGGCCGTTGATCAGGATCAGGACCTCCTTCGCGTCCATGACAGTGCCGATCCCGACGGACAGGGCCTGTGCGGGCACCTTGTTCATATCGTTGTCAAAGAAGCGGGAGTTGACGATGCGGGTATCCGTGGTCAGGTCGCGGACACCGGTCCTGGAGGTCAGGGACGTGAAGGGCTCGTTGAAGGCGATGTGGCCGTCGACGCCGATGCCGCCCATGAAGAGGTCGATGCCGCCGTAGGAGGCGATCTTTTCCTCGTAGCGCGCGCACTCACCCTCGGGATCATCGGTCATGCCGTTGAGGATATTGATGTTCTCGGGCTTCATGTCCACGAGGTGATCAAAGAAATAGTAGTGCATGAAGTACCAGTAGCTCTGGTCGTGCTCACGGGGAAGTCCCAGATACTCGTCCATGTTGAAGGTCACGACGTTGGCGAAGGAGACCTCGCCGGCCTTGTTCATACGGACAAGCTCCTCATATACACCGATGGGGGAGGAGCCTGTGGGCAGACCCAGCACGAAAGGCCTCTCCTCCTTGTGGGCGTTGATCTTGCCCGCGACATAAGCGGCAGCCCATTTGCACATCTTCTCGTAATTATCCTGAATAACAACTCGCATAATATATACAAACTCCTTTATTTGTCTGGTTTTTTATCAATTCTCCATTTTTGTGGCAGGAAGGTCTTTGTTACAGTGTTGATTCTGCTTTTTGCCCCTTCCCTGACGACCCACATGAGAAATACGTGGCGGGCACGTTTTTCCTCCGGCCGTGACAGCATCCGCCGAATCTTTCGATGACTGTCAAACCTCGTCAGCCTGTGAAGGCCCTGGCGCTAATATCTCCCGTTTCCTCCTCTGAACAGGGAGAGATTTTACAGAAAAATCCGCTGCACCCATGAGGGTGCAACGGTTTAATGATAGAACAATTCAGGTCTTATTGTCAAGGATATGACAGTTCATCCGCACAGGCGGATGATGGTCATCTCCGCGGCGACGCCGGCGTCGATTCGGCCGCTCTTGTAGTCCTGGTCGGCCTGCAGGCAGAGCTGCAGGGCGCGCGCAAGGCGTCCCGCATCCTGAGACCGCGTGACAGGCAGGTAGTTTTTTTTGACGATCCAGGGGGAAAGGCCGATCTTTGCGGCGATCTCCGCCTCGGATTTCCGCTCCTCCTGGAGCTCCTTCACCTGGAGCAGGCGTGAATACTCCCTCTGCAGGAGGGTCAGGATGACCTGGGACGGGGTCCGCAGGGCGATGAGGTCCATGTAGATGGACAGGGCCCGGTCCTTCTGTCTGCGGGAGACCGCCCCGATCATGTCAAAGACCCGGTCCCTGAGCTGAGGGCTGCAGACGGCTGCGATGTCCTCCGCGGTCACGCTCTCCCGCCCCATACAGTAGCCGATCAGTTTCTCCGACTCGCTGACGATGTTCATCATGTCCTCGCCCACGGTCTCCAGGAAGCGGTTGAGGGTGGGGCCGTCGATGGCCAGGCCCGCCTTTTTGAAGAGGCCCGCCGTCCACCTGCCCAGCATCTGGGGCGTCAGGTCCTCGCAGCTGAGCACAAAGCCGTTTTTCTGGATGGCCTTGTAGAGCTTCTTGCGCTTGTCCGGCGCCTCCTCCACGAAGACCAGGGCAGCTGACTCCGGGATTTCCGGAATGTAGGCAGCCAGGGCGTCCGACTCCACACTGGCCTTTTTGGAGAAAAAGACCGAGTTTTCCAGCAGGATCACGCGCCTGTCCGCAAAAAAAGGCAGGGTCTCGGCCTGGTCGATGACCTCGCGCGCCGTAACATCCATGCCGGAATAGGACGAGACATTCATCTCATCCCCGTCCCCCAGAAGGGCAGCCCGGAGCCGGTCCCGGTTCTGCAGACGCAGGTAGGCCTGATCCCCGCAGACCAGGTATACCCGGTGAAAGGTCCCCTCCTTCAGTTCCTTGTTCAGCAGACTCTGCTGCCGGGCAAAGTCATCCTTCTTCGCCGCCATTGTTTCCTCCTGCGGGCAGGGCCCGGCGCCTCCAGAAGGGGAGCCTTCTGTCCGGCCGGTCCGTCTTGTCTTTTTTGGAGATGATGAGATAGTAGGACGGCATCATGAGCAGGCACAGGACGGTGGATGCGACGAGGCCGCCGATGATGACGAAGGCCATACTGGACATCATCTTGTTGTCCGAAAACCATCCCATGGGCACCATGGCCAGGATGGTGGTGAGCGTGGTCATCAGGATGGGCCGCAGGCGGATCTTGCCCGCCTCGACCAGGGCGTCATCCAGGGACATCCTCTCCTTCTCCTGGTTGACGGTGTCGACGAGGAGGATACCGTTGTTGACGGCGATTCCCATGAGCATGAGGAAGCCCATCATGGACACCATGTTCATGCTGCTGCGCATGACAAAGAGCAGCAGGAAGGACCCGATCAGGGAGAAGGGGATGCAGGTCATGACCATGAGCGAGAAGCGGGGCGACTCGAACTGCATGGCCATCACCAGGAAGACCAGGAAGATGCCGGCCGGGATCGCGTAGAAAATGGCCGAGAGGTTCTCCGTCCTGGTATCATCCAGCATGGAGGAGGACTGTTCGACGCCCTCCGGCAGCTCGATGTCCGCCATCAGGCTGTTGACCGCCTTCTGGACGCTGCCCTTTTCTCCGTCGGCAGGTGTCGCGGAGACCGTATTCTGGATCTTGCCGCCGCTCTTCTGGATCATCTGCAGCTGCTGGTCGTAGGACACCTCCGCGATGTCGTGCAGGACGACCTGGTTGCCCATGGCGCCGGCCAGGGTCTTGTCCATGAGCTGGTTGATATCTTCGTAGGCGCCGTCGGCATAGTTGAGGATGATGTCGTACTGGTTCCCGTCGATCTCCATGTGGGCGGCCGTGACGCCGTTCATGGTCTGATAGAGGTCCATGGCCACCTGGGCCGGGGCCAGCCCCGCCGCCGCGGCCTTCTGAGGGTCAACGACCACATGGCCCGCAGTCTGCCTCGTGGAGGCGTCCGACTTGACGTGGATGACGCCCGGCAGGACAGCCATCTCCTCCTCGATCTGCTCACAGGCATCCGCCAGGGCATCCATGTCCTCACTCTGGACGACCACGTCGATGGTATCCGACGAATAATTGGCGGACATGGCGCTGCTGGAGCCGCCGGAGGGGCCGACCGCGATATCCGCGCCCGTCATATCTGCCAGGGCGTTGGTGTATTCCTCCACCGCCGTCTCACTGGTCCTGGGGCAGTCGTCCACCGCATAGGCCGTGACAGTCGCCTGACTGCCGGAAATGGTCAGACTGTAGTTTTCAAACAATTCATCGTCGCGGACCATCTCCTCGATCCGGGTCATCTCCCGGTCCATGATCTCCAGACGGGTCCCGGGCCGGAAATCGGCCGTGATCGTGATGCTGCCGTCATAGTCGGCGGGGATCAGCTCGAAGTTGAGCGTGGACGCGATGACAAAGGACAGGGCCAGGAGCAGGACACTGACCAGCAGGGTCGTCTTTTTCCTGTAGAGGAGCCTGCGCAGGAGCCCGTCGTAGCCGCCGCGCACCCGGTCCAGAGCGCCGTTGATACGGCTGACCTTCTTCTCCCTGGGCTGCACATAGACGTACAGGAGGGGCACGATACACAGGGCACTGACCAGGGAGGCGATCATGGCGACGACGATGATGACGCCCAGCTGGGAGAACATCTGGCCCGCCAGACCCTTGATCATGGTCAGGGGCAGGTAGACGACACAGGTCGTGATCGTCGATGCCACGATACTCATCATGACCGTCCCCGCGCCGCGGACAGCGGCCTCCCGCAGGTCGTCCCCCTCGTCCGTCGCGCGGAAACAGCTCTCGATGACGACGATAGAGTTGTCCACGATCATGCCGATCGCAATGACAAGGGCACCGGTCGTGATAATGTTGAGGTCAAACCCCAGCAGGAACATGATGACCAGGGTCGCGAAGACCGAGAGCGGCATGGAGCTGCCCACGATGAGGGAAGCCCGGATGTCCCCGAAAAAGATGAAGAGGACCAACATGGCGAACACGACGCCCAGGGCCAGTGTCTCCGCCACTGATTTCAGGGCGGAGAGGATCTCGGCGCCGGAGTCATAGACCAGGTCGTAGGTGACGCCTGCATCCTGCTTCTCCAGGTTTTCAATCGTCCTCCGCACGCTGGAGGCGACCCGGACGGTCGAGGCGCTCTGGACCTTGGAGACCTGGATGCTGACATTCTCCTGACCGTTGTAGCGGCTGACGGAGGACGGATCCTGCACGCCCATGCTGATGTCGGCGATATCCGCCAGGCGGATCTGGGCACCTGTTCCCGTCGTCAGGGTCGTGTTCTCCAGGTCCTGCAGGGACAAAAAATCCGCGCTGGTCGACAGGCTGATCTCCTGGGATCCCGCCTTGATCCTGCCGGCGGGCACATTGTAGTCCGCCGCCCCCAGCTGCTGGGAAATGCCCGAAATATTGAGGCCGTACTGGCGCATGCGGTCCTCATTGAGACGGACCCGCACATAATTGGTCCGGCCGCCCGACACCTCCACGCGCGCCACATTGTTGACGCCCTCGAGGGTGGGCACCACGGTCTCGTTGATGTAGGCCATCATGTCCGAGGACCCGTCCGCGGTCGCCGAGATCATGACCGTCGGCGCCTGGTTGACATCCAGCTCGATGATGGTCGGGTCCTGGCAGTCGTCCGGCAGGCTCAGCTGGTCGAGTGCGGCCGACAGGGACGTATAGGCGTCATTCATGTTCTTGCCGTAGTCGTAAGTGAGCGCGACCATGCAGTAATTGTTGTAGGAATAGGATATGACGCTGTCGACGCCGCTGAGGGTCTCCGCCGAGTCCTCGATCTTGCTCGTGACCAGGTCATCGATATCGGTCGGACTCGCGCCGGGATAGACGGTCATCACGACATACATGGGCAGGTCGATGTTCGGGATCAGCTCCATATCAAACTGCGGAATGGAAAAAATACCGAAGACAAAAATGCCCAGGATGACCAGCGCCGTCGACACCGGGCGCCTCAGGACCAGTTTGGTGATGTTCATAGAAAAATCCTTTTATCGCATGCTTCTCTGACCATGCCGGAGCACGTCAGTGCGCAGGCATCGCGCGGCTTTATTATTCCGCTGTCTTATTTCCGCTTGTATTTCCGGTCGTGTTCCCGGTCTTATTTTCCGCCGCCGGATGCAGGATCTCGACCACGGCGCCGTCCTTGAGGCCCGCGCCCCAGGTGGTGATGACCTCCTCGCCGCCGGTCAGGCCCTCCACGATGGAGATCTGCTCGTTGTTGTAGACGCCGGTCTTGACATCCCTGCGCTCCGCGCGCGTGGCATCAGACCCCTTTTTGGCGATGAAGACATAGGCCTGGTCATTGTCATAGTAGAC
>OCTW011175194.1_pt1 | contig 13306 bp, 30 predicted proteins | sample 1539671 | NCBI WGS metagenome assembly OCTW01 (sample SAMN02144230, study PRJEB22623) | gut metagenome | biome: sheep rumen | host: Ovis aries | place: New Zealand | reverse complement strand
TATACAACCAATTATAGAAGAAAACATAAAATTAAAAAAAGAATTAAATATAAAAAAGTGTTTAATATGTGGAAAAGAGTTTAAAGCTAAAAGGAAAAATCAAGTATGTTGTTCAAAAGAATGTAAAATAAAAAGAAGAAATAAACTAACTTATAATCGTATGAAAAATGCAACACCTGAAAAAAAGCAAAAAATGAAAGAATCTATGAAAAAATATATAAAAAAAAATAAGGCAAAACAGTTACTTTATCAAAGAAAATGGAGAGAAAAGAACAAAGAACATATAAAAGAATACAATAAACAATATAGAATGAGGAATAAATAATGGAACATATAACTTTACAAGAATATAAACAATTACAACAAAAAGGTAATAGTAAATATGGAGCAAAGAAAACAAGTATAGATGGAATAAAGTTCGACTCGCAGAAAGAAGCCAATAGATATTTAGATTTATTAGTTTTACAAAAAACAGGCTTAATACAAGATTTACATAGACAAGTGAGGTTTGAATTACAGCCAAGTTATAAGAAAAATGGTAAAACTGTAAGACCAATATATTATGTTGCTGATTTTGTTTATTATGATACATTTAAAGGACAAAAAATAGTTGAAGATACAAAAGGTTATCGTACTGAAATTTATAAATTAAAGAAAAAGTTATTTGAATATAAATATCCAGAGTTAGAAATAAAGGAAGTATGACAATGAAGATATATGCAATATATAAAGGCGAAGAAAACCTATTTGATGGAACAGCAAGAGAATGTGCTGAAAAATTAGGAGTAAGTATTAATACAATACATTTTTGGAATACAAGAGCTTATAAAAAGCGAATTGATAGCTTAAGGAAAAGTGGAAAAGCAAGAAATTGTAAAATAGCAATAGTAATAAAGGAGAGAAAAGATGCTGATTGAAAAGAATTTAAGAAACAAAAGAAAAAGTTGGTATATATGTGACAGATGTGGAGAGAAATTAACAGGAATAAGCAGACAATTAATAAGTATCAATAATAAAAAAGAATTTGATTTATGCAAGAATTGTGTGAAAGCACTTAAAAAAGGAATTGAGAAAGGAAAGAAAAATGAAAGAAATGATAATGTGGGATAAATATGACAACAAATACAGAGAAGTAGTTGATGTGGAAGTAGCCAGAGGGCTTGAAGCAGATTTATACGAGGCAAACAATAGAATAGTTGATTATATGGATATCATTGAAGAAAGAGATAGATTGATAGATTGGTTAGTTGAAGAAATACATAGCATAATAAATTTAGGAGAGTTCATAGATAATAATATAAATAAATTAGACACAAAAGAACAAATAATAAAATACTTTGAAGAGAGGTGTAAAAATGCAAAAGATTGATTATGAAGAATTAGCAAAAAGAGAAGTTATAAAAGAAATAAAAAGATTTAGAAAAAGATTTATATTAGAAATGGACTTATTAAGTGGAGAAGAAAAGCGAAGAATAGTAGAAGAAATAGACAAAATAATATTTGAAATAAAAGAACAACCATACAAGAAAAGAGCAGAATATTTACAGCAAAAAATAGATAGTATTTGCAGTTTAGAAAATTGTGATGAAGAATTTGAATTGTGAGGTGGAAAGTGTGAGTAAATTTATTATATATAACAATGATGAAAGTATTGGAGATTATGAAGCAATAAGTTTTGTAAGAGCTGTAATAAGTGAGGGAAAAGTATCAGAAACAAGTAACGGAAAACAATATTGCTTTGCAACTAAATTTAAGAGTGGTGTTGTAGTTACTTGTAACAAATTAAGAGAGGAAACATATACATTTAGAGTTAAAAGAGAGGTGTAAATTATGAATAAAACAATGCAAATATCATTAGGATTTAGTTTAGATTTAACAAAAATATTAAATCATTTAGTAGAAAATAATACTTATATGGCTCAATTAGGAAATATAACAATAAAGTATATAGGAATAGTAGAAGATACAACAAAAGGCAAAAGAGAAGTATTTGAAATAGAAAGGTTGGAGAGTAAATGAATATAGAAGAAGATATCAATATACTAAAACAATTAATAAGAGAATATAAAAGAAAAACTGAAACACAGAATGAATTTTTTATTGGATTAATTGAGGAAAGAGCTTTAGAAAGCCTATTAACAGCTTATGAAGAAAAATGCAAGGAGCTAAAAAAAGAAATAAAAGATGATTTAGACGTAAGAAATCGCTGGGGATTAACATTACAAGAGCTTGAAAAAGAAAAAGAGAAAAATGAAGAATTAAGTAATAGTTATGATAAATTAGCAAAAGAATGTAACGAAGAAAATAGAAGATGTATGTTATTAGCAGTAGAAAATCAAGATTTAAAAGAAAAGAACAAAGAGTTAAACATATTAAGATTAGAACTTTTAATTAGTCAATTTCCAGATACTACTGAAACATATAAAAAATACAAAAAAGAGTTAGAGAAGCTTTTAAAGGAGGAATAAAACAATGTCAGATGAAGAAAAGAAAGCAATAGAAGATTTAAAAAAATTAAAACAAGGATTAAATATATTAAATAATTCATTTTTTATTACAAAAGATGAAGTTGATGTAATTGCAATTGAAACAATTTTAAATCTAATTAAAAAACAATCTAAAGAAATAGAAGAATTAAAAGATAAAAATAAAAGTTTAGAAAATGAATTGATTGTATATAAAATATATACAAAACAAGACGATTTAAAAGATTTTGATTTGTTTTTAAAACAAAATTATGTTAGCAAAAAAGAATCGGAACAAAAAGAAAGAAAAGCTTATATAAAAGGAACAAATGATGCACATGAATTATGTAATAAGAAGTGGGAAGACAAAATAAAAGCAAAAATAGATGAAGTATGTGAAAGTACTATTGAGGAAAGTAATGTAGATATATTATATTCACTTTTAGAAAAGGAGTAGATATGAAAAAATATAATAAAGTAACCGATATTCAAGTTCTTAAGAAAATGTATGAAATACAAGGCAGGCATTATGAAAAAGGAATATGGTTAGATTATGTTCCGATGCAGTTAATAGCAAAAGAATTAAATACATCTATATATCAAATTAAAAAAGCTTATCAAGAATTAAAAGAAAAAGGTTTTATATCTCTTGAAAAGTTTTGTACCTATGCAGAAGAATATGACAATGGTTTATATTCAGAAACTCTTCCAGTTTTATATACAAAAGTATATATGATTACACGTGAAGGACAAGAATTTTTAGAAGAAAAGGAGTAGATATATGGAATATACAGCAACAACACAATCTTTAACAGATAAACAACTGGAAAAATTACAACAATTAGAAAATCCAAAGCCTAGAAATAGAGCAGAAAGAAGATTGCAAGCAAAAAGACAGAAAAAAAGGAGGATTGACCGATGAAAATATTAGGCAATTCATATCAAGAAAAAGAACCAACACCAACTGAACCAGTAGAAATAAAAGACAATATAATAATTGTTAATATAAATGGTGGACGAATAGAAATACCTATAAAAAAGCCTTTAAAAGAAGGAGATAAATTTGAAAAAATAGATGGAGAATGGCATCTTATAAGAAGAGTACCATTTAAAGAGGAGGGCTAATCTATGGAAAATGAAAGTCCTTTGAAAAATGTGATAAAACATATAAAAAGTCATTAGAAAAATGTGAAAGGAAACAAGAAATGAAATATATAAGAATTTTAGGTATAAAAGATTATTTATTATATAAGATATTAGAATTTTTAGAGTATTTTATAAACACACCTTATATTATTATAAAATCAATTATAGAAATTTTATATGGTTTGTTTGATTTTTTAGATGATTTATTTAGTGAATCAAGAATAATTAAATTACGCAAAATTAAAAAGATAGATGATTTTCATAAAAAATGTTTTGAAAAATTAAGAAAAGACGCAAGAACATATAAAGTAAAGTAGAAAGGAAGGATTAAAGATGTTAAAGATAAATGACTTAAATAAATTAAAAATAACTTCTTTGAAAAATGTAATACATTTTAAGTATGATAATGAATTTTATTTTATACACGAAAACAACGAGAGTACACATGTAACTAGTATATATAAAGGCAGGAATAAAGACAATGTAGAACATATAAAATCAATATACGGATTTATAAATAACTTAATTATATACAAACATAATAAAAAAGTTTTAAGTGCAATAGACAAAGAAAATTTTGTAGAAAAATTGTATGCTAGTGGACTTATTGAAACTGATATAGAAGATATAATAGAAAAAGTTAATTATAAAAAGAAAAGAGTTGAAGAAATCAACGAGGAGATATACAAGTTAAATAGAGAACTTTACGAGTTGAGAAAATAAAGTTTAGCTGTAATATACAGCAGTTAGGAGGAAGTATATGTGTAAATGTTGTGAAGAAATTGAATTTTGGAAAAAAGAGAAAAAAGAAGAACTAAAAAGGGGAATTGCGGAAAGTAAATTGTTTTCACGAATTGCAATATATACTTGGAGAAAAGGAGAACGAAAAATAAAAGGAAATCAAAGTGGAACAATAAATTCAAAAGCTTATGATTTAAACTTTTGTCCAATGTGTGGTAGAAAATTGGGCAGTTAGGAGGAAGTATGAAGATAGAAACAAAATATAGTATAGGCGATAGAGTATGGGTAGTATACGAAAATCAAGGAGAAGTAAGTGTCTATGATACAGTAATAGAGGAAATAGCTCATAACAATAAAGAAACTTACTATTTTGGAAAGGAAGCAATAGATATTCACGAACCTAATATGATATTATACAATGATAGTGATGAATTATATAATAAAATAATAGACTTAATGAACGAAATCCACGGAAGAGAGAAAGGAGCTGATAATATTGAGTAAAGCAGATAGACAATGTTGCTTTTGCGAGAATAATGGTACATTTAATTGCCCAAATTCATATTTTTGTTATACTAAAGAAGATAAACCATTTTTTGAATTAAGACATATTTATAAAAGCAAATTTATATGCAAGGATAAAGTCTATTATAACATAAATCATTTTAATAAATTTCAAAAATTATTAGCAAAGATTATATGGAGAATAAAAATTGAAGATGTAGGAGGAGAAGATGAATAAAAACAATGAAATAGTATTAGATGTAATTCCAATTTATATAAACGAAATGTATCCAACTAAAGAAGGAATATGGAATTTTAGAGCAGATATAAAAACAGGAACAGATAGAGAATATTTATTAAACAATATGTTTATGGAGATAAAGCACAAATTTGCAGATTGTAATGCAGTAATAATATTAGAGAAAGGAAAGGTTATAGAAGTATTATGAATAAAAAGATAAAGATTATAGAGATATTAAATAAAATAAATAATCGGTGAAGATTTACCAACAAAAATACAATATGGATATGATAATGATAATTGTCTTGCAATATGGCGACTTAATACAAGTTTAAAAGATTACTGTTGTGATGAAAGAGATTCAGGGGATAATTATTTATTTAGAGATTATATAGGAGATATAACAGTAGTTTTAGATAATGATGTTGAAATATTAGAAGATAATAAAGAAGAGATAGAAGAAGTAGAAGAATTAAATACTAGTTATGCTTATTTAGTTGATGATGAAATTGTTAAAGGTTGGTCTAGAAGTGAACGAGTTTTAGTAGATAAAATTAATGAATTAGTAAAAGTAGTGAAAGAGATTAGAAAGGATTTAAACAAATGAAATGTAAAAATTGTGCAAGACAATATTTTTGCAATTTAATTACATATTATTCAAACAACAATGAAAAATGCGGAAAATTTAAAAGTTGGATATATACTAAAAACTATGGAGAGGTGAGAAGAATTGAAAATACCAAAGACGTTTATAAAAAATAATAAAAAGTATTTTTACATAGAAACTTGTAAGAACTTTGCAAGGTATCAAACAGGAGAAGGAATAAGTGAATGTTTTAATTTTCACGAATTAGGATTAATAGAAGAAACAATTAGAGAAAGACAAGCTAAAAATGGTGGAGTAATTAAAGTGTAGGAGGTAACAAATGAGATTATCTAGGGAGGAATACAAAAAAGCAGAAGGATATTTAAAAAGATACAACTATAATTGTATTAACATATTGAATATAAGAAATGACATAATGACATTAAGTGCTGTAAATATAGATGGATTACCAAAAGCACCATATTCTATAAGCGATAGTGTATTTAATAGTGTAATACAATTACAAGAAAATAGAGAATTAAATAGATCTATACATGAATATAAAATAGTAGTACAAGCTCTACAATTAGTAAGCGATGATAGTAAAGTAATATTTGAAGAACTATATCAAAAAAGTAAGAATAAATGGGATATAATGAATGAAAAAGGGCTTTCAGAGAGGACTTTTGTAAGAAGAAAAGGAGAACTAATTAACACAGTACATAAAGAAATAAATAAATTTGGCGTAAATTTGGCGTAACTTTTCAAAAATCCGTGATATAATAATCATAGTTAAAAATGGCTATAGTCAGAAATGGCTTATCCCGGATAGCCAAAAATAAAAATAAAAAGGTCCCTGAACCTTAGTCTACAGAAAAAAAGTTAAAAGCTTTTTGCGGAGCTGTGTTATAGATAATAGCATGGCTCTATTTTTATAAGTTTTTATAATTGTATGTAGTGATATAAGAAAAAGAAATAAGGTAATAGTTTTCACAAGGCAATATTCTAGATGAAGCTATAATAAATATTTGTGTTTCCTGCGTACAAAAAACTGTTATATCATTACATAGAGTTATAAAAGAAAAGAGGTAATTATGGATAATTATATAAAATATACATTCTACGATGAAGTAGGAAAGCATATAGCAATAATTAATCAAAATACACCTAAAGAGATTATACAAGAATTACAAAAACAATATGATGAAGTAAAATTTAAGGAGTAAACAAATGAAAGGTAGTAGAATAGCTGAACAAATAGCAATAGAAATGCAAAGACAGCAATACTATAAAAACAAAAAACGTGCTAAATGTATAATTGATAAGAAAAAGCAATGCACTACGTGCAGGTATCAAAAAATATGTGAGGATGCAGAGGTAAAAAATGAAGTTTGAAATTAATAATACAGAGTGGACAATTAAAGAAATATCTTCAGAGGAAATGGAACGCAATCACGGAAAAGAAGGATATTATACGCATGGAATTACATGTTATAGTGAAGATATAATATATATAAACAAAACAAGTCCAGAAAAAGAAAGAACATTAAAGCACGAACTAACACATTGTTGGATGTATATGTATGGACATAATCAAGATGAAAAGCAATTCAATAATGAAGATATATGCGAAATAGTTGCAAGTAGTAATGATTTTATAAATGAGATTGTACAAAAATATAAAGAAGAACAAAACATAAATAAGTAGGTGGGAGTTGATGGCTAATGAACAAAACCTAATGCCAATAGAGATAGTAAACTCGAGAAGGAGTCGAGAACAGCATAGCGAAGATAGTAGAAAAGGTGGACAAAAATCAGGAGAAGTAAGAAGACAAAGAAAAGTAATGAAAGAACAAATGGAAATGCTTTTATCCTTACCTTTTAATATAAAAGACAATAACGGAAATGATGTAGCAGAAATGCTTAGTGAATTAGGAATTGAAAAAGAAAGCATAGATAATCAAATGGCTATGATAATCTCTTTATGGCAAACAGCTACAAACAGCAAAAGTGCACAACAAATTCAAGCAGTTAGAGAAATAAGAGAAATAGTACAAGATGAAAAAAACACCAATAATACTAACAGAATAGAGATTATAAATGATTTACCAGAGGATGATGAAGATGGCACAAGTTAGAATAAAAAATATTGTAGCACCTCACTTTTGGACAACTTTTAATTCAAAAGTAACACACCAAATAGATAAAGGTGGGAGAGGAAGTACAAAGACAAGTAAAAACTCAATAAAAATAAATTATCATTGCTTGAGTGAAGACAAATGTAGTGCTGTTATTATAAGAAGATATCAAAACACATTACGAAATAGTGTATATAAAGAAATGAAAAGAGGATTATCAAGGTTACACTTAGAAGATGGAATAGATTATGAAGCTTTCAAAAGCCCTTTAGAAATACATTTTAATAATGGGAATAATTTATATTTTGCAGGTGGAGATGATTACGAAAAAATCAAAGGAATGATAGATGAAAAAACACCCATTAAAATAATTTGGTTTGAAGAACTAACGGAATTTGATAGCCCTGATGAAATAGACCAAATAATAGCAACATTTACTAGAGGAAATGATGACTGGTTTATAGTTTTATATTCATTCAATCCACCAAAAAATAAATTTCATTGGGTAAATCAATGGGTGGAACAAATGAGAAAAAGACCTGACTGTATTGTTACTCAAAGCGATTATAGAACAGTGCCAGAAAAATGGTTAGGAAGAATATTTATAGAACAAGCAGAAGAGATGCAAAAGAATGATGAAATGCGTTATAGGTGGATTTATTTAGGAGAAGTAATTGGATTAGAAGGACTTATATACAATCCTGAATTAATAGAATACGTTGACGAAGACTACATAGAAAATAATAAAATAAAAATATTGTATATAGATTTTGCAATAGATAGCGGACATCAAACATCAGCAACAGCAGTAGGATGTTATGGCTTAGGTAGTGACGGGTATTGGTATTTATTAGACACTTACTATTATAGTCCACACGAAAAATCAGTAAAAAAAGCACCTAGCGAATTGAGTAAAGATATATTTAATTTTGAAATAACAATGATAAAGAAGTATCAAACTCTTATGGATAAAGAAACAATAGATAGTGCTGAAGGAGCTTTAAGAAATCAGTTTTTTAAAGATTACGGAAGAAGATTACATCCTGTTGACAAAGGAAAAGATAAAGAGCAGTTAATAGAATACTCTCAAGACTTTTTAGCAAAAAAGAAGTTTAGAGTATTAAACAATAATAATAATCAGATATTCAAAAAAGAAAATGAAAACTATATGTGGGTAAAAGATAGTGTAGAAAAAGGAAAGCCAACTCCAGATAAAACGGAGAAGGCTTTTTTAAGCTCTGAAAAATACTACAATACATACACGAAAGATTATGCATACAGTTATGGAGACCATACACAAGATAATTTTCAATATTGGATAAAAGATAATTTACAAAAACTAGGATTAAAATACTAGGAGGAAAGAAATGGATTTATATAATAATATAGCTGAAGTTTTAAATAAAAAAGGGATTAACTTAGTTGTGGGAAGTATATATGATTTTCAACAGATATGGAAAAGCTGGTATAGAGGAAATGTAAATAACTTTCACTACTATACAGCACAAGTAAATGGCAAGGCTGTTAAATGTGAAAGGCTTACAATGAATATGCCTAAAAAGGTATGTGAAGATATAGCTAAATTATTGTGGACAGAAAAAACAAGAATAGAATTGAGTAATCAGAAAGCGACTAAAAAATTGTGGGAAGTTTTAGATAGTAAAGAAAATTCATTTACTGTAAACTTTCCTGTTTTTTTGGAAAAAGCTTGTGCATTAGGAACTGGAGTATTAATAGAGTATAAGGACAATGAAGATAAAACAATAATAGATTACTTATTAGGAGACGTGGTAATTCCGTATAAATATACAAACTCATATATAAGTGGGTTGGTAACTATAAGCAGATTTTCAGAGAAAGTAAGGAAAGATAAGAAGACATATTATACACATATTACATACCACGAATATGAAAAAGGAATATATAGAAGATTAAACGAGCTTTATAAGTCAAGTACAGAAACAGAGTTAGGAAAAGAAATTGAATTTAGCACATTGTTTCCTAATGTCAAAGAAGTGGAAGAAGTAGAAACATCTACACCACGTTTTCAAGTATTTAAACCTAATCTAGCTAACAATTATGATACAGATAGCCCTATGGGAATATCAATATTAGCAAATAGCATAGACAGATTTAAAGCAATAGATATGAAGTATGATAGTTTCTTTAAGGAATTTAAGTTAGGAAAGAAAAGGATACTTGTAGACCCAACAGCAATGAAGGCGACAACAACTGCAGACACAGAAGGCAATACACATTTAGTTCAATATTTTGATACAGAAGATGAAGCTTATGTTGGAATAAACGGAATGGAAGACCAACCAGTTAAAGAAATAGACTTTAATTTAAGAGCACAAGAACATATAGACGGAATAAATGCAGAATTAAATTGGTTAAGCTCTAATATGGGACTAGGAAGTAATTTTTATAAATTTGATGGTACAGGAGTAAAAACAGCTACAGAAGTTATAAGTGAAAATTCAGAAGCTTTTAGAACTAAAGTACACTACGACATTATAGTAAATGATGTCTTGTATGATTTAATCAAAGTAGTATGTGAAATGGAAGGAATAAAGAACACAAAAATAACGATAGTTCCAGATGATAGCATTATAGAAGATAAAAACACAGAGCAAATGAGAGCACAACAAGAAGTTGCAGCAGGTTTAAAGAGCAAGAAATCTTATTTAATGGACATAAAGGGAATGACTGAAGAAGAGGCAGAACTTGAACTACAAAGAATAGAAGAAGAAAAAATGAGCAATCAAGAAGCTTTTGGTTTTAATGTAAGCGAGGAATAATATGCTAACTGAAAATGATTTTAGATTATTAGAAAAAGAAGCCGTTAAGTTATATGGGGATTTGGAGCTTGAAATAATACAAGAAATATCAGAAAGAATTGCAAACGTTGGATATGCTAATACAGTAGTCTATAACAATGCAGTTATATTACAAGAAATGGGAGTTCTATATCAAGATATCATTTCAATGGTTGCCAAATACAATGAAAAAACAAAAGGTGAAATTTTAAAGATATTTGAAGATGCAGGGATAAAGACAATAAGCCGTGATGATATGATTTATAAAGAAGCAGGGCTAAATCCTGTTCCATTAAAAAGAAGTAGAAGTTTAATGCAACTAATGTCAGCAGAAGCAGAGCGAACTCACTATAATTTAAGCAACTTAGTTCAAACAACTGCAGGAACGTCTCAAATGCATTTTATTGAAGCAATGAACAAAAGCTATATGGAAGTTAGTACAGGAGTTAAAAGCTACTCACAAGCGATTGTGGATACAGTAAAAGATATATCAAAAAATGGAGCTTATGTTCAATATCCTAGTGGACAACGAAGAAGTATAGAAGTTGCTACGAGAATGAATATTATAACAAGTGTAAATCAAACCTGTGGAAAAATGCAAGAGCTTAGAGCTCAAGATATGAATTGGGATTTAATGGAATTGTCAGCACATGGAGGAGCTAGACCAGAACACGCAGAATGGCAAGGTAAGATAGTTAGTAGAAGTGGACAAGCAGGATATTTAAGTTTAGATGATATAGGATACGGAACAGCAACAGGTTTTCAAGGAGTAAATTGTAGACATACATGGTTTCCTTATTACAAAGGTTCAACTAAGACCTATACAAACAACGAATTAAGAGAACTAAACAACAAAAAAGTCAACTATAATGGACAAGAAATGTCTGAATATGAAGCAACTCAAATTCAAAGAGGAATGGAACGAAAAATACGTCAAAATAAAAAAGATATAGCAGGACTTCAAGGATTATTAACAGGTAACAGCGATATAGATGTTGAAGAAACGCAAAGACAGCTAAGAGAAATAAGAAACAATATGAAAAATAACAATTTAATCTTAAATAACTTCTTAGAACAAACAGGATTTAGAAAAGATAATACAAGGCTAGTAATCTAGTCTTTTTTTATTGCCTTTTTACTTTGCTGAAGGCGGTAAAGAACAACAAAGGAAATCAGTCAACTCTATTGACTTAAAACGGAGGTAATTATGGAAGAAAACACAAAAACTACAGAAGTTGTAACCAACGAAGAAGTAGGAAAAGTAGATACTCAATCTACACAAAAAACTGAGGAAGCTGTTAAGACATTTACTCAAGAAGAAGTAAATTCAATGCTAAAAAAAGAAAAACAAAAAGCTGAAAAGAAATATGAAGGCATTGATTTAACAAAATATAAAGCTTGGGAAGAAAGTCAAAAAACAGCAGAACAAAAACAAGCTGAAAAAGAAGCTGAATACCAACAAAAAGACAATCGTATATCACAACTTGAAAAAGAAAACACAGTTTTAAAAGCAGGAGTAAAAGATGCAGATGATGTTGATTATATTTTGTTTAAAGTCAGCAAAATGGAAGGTGAGTTTGAAGAGAATTTAGCTAAGTTCTTGAAGGACAACCCTAAATTTTTAAAAGGGCAAGAACTTATAGAGCAAAAAGCGACTGGTGCACCAGTAAAAACTTTGGGCTCTAATCAAAATGATGGGGTTTTAGGTATATTAGCACAAAAACACCCGGAAATTAAATTTTAGAAAGAAAGAGGTAATGTAATATGGCAAATGCAATAGGTGAAAATGGCACACATGAAAGACAAGAAAGATATGCAGGTGCAATCGTTAAATTAATGAGACCTGCATTAAAAATTAGAAATACTTTTAGTAGAGACTATGAAGGTAGTCCAGTAAGCGGGGCTGTAAAGGTTCCAGTAAGAGATACAGATGTTGCTCTTACAGATTATGATGTTAAATCAGGAGTAGCTTTATCTCAATCAGCTACAACATATAAAAACATTCCTGTAGACAAACACAAAGCTATAAACGAATTGATAGATGGATATGAAGCATCTGCAGTTCCTGATAACTTAGTAGCTCAAAGATTAGAAAGTGGAGCTTATGTTATTTCAAAAACATTAGAGGCTGATGCAATAGAAACTCTATTAGGAGGAACAGCTTCTACACAAGCTGATTGTACTGCTAAAAACGTATATGAAAATATCGTAAAAGATATTGCTATTCTAGCTAAAAAAGGTGTTGATAAATCAAGAATGTATGTTGCTATTGATTTTGCAACAGAAACACTATTATTAACAGATGAAAAATATTCTAACACAGCTTCTCAAATTGGTGCTGAATTAGCAAGAGAAGGTGTAGTAGGAAAAATAAATGGTGTTAATGTAATAGTTGAAGATTTAGGCACAAAAGACGAAAAAGCAGTTGAATACATTGTATATGGTATTGACTGGTGCCAAGCTATAGATGAATGGAAAGTTCAACCATCTGTAAATAACTTAAGTGATGGTGCACATATTGGAGCTTCTGCTTTACAAGGAAGAATGGTTTATACTGATACATTAACAAGAAAAGAAGCTGTTATAGTAAAAATAAAAGCCTAGGAGGTTAAGGTATGCTTAAATACATAAATAACGAAGAATATAAAAAGTTGTTAGGTGCTACA
>OCTW011589164.1_pt1 | contig 13311 bp, 13 predicted proteins | sample 1539671 | NCBI WGS metagenome assembly OCTW01 (sample SAMN02144230, study PRJEB22623) | gut metagenome | biome: sheep rumen | host: Ovis aries | place: New Zealand | reverse complement strand
GCAAGGGAGATTCTCAGACTTATCTGGACATGTTCGCTTCAGTCTGCGAACACCCCATGGGGCGTTCGGATGAAGTTGCTAATCAACCGTTGATGTCTTCGCTCAATTTCAATCCACGCTCCCCATGCGGGGAGCGACAACGATGATTGGGAGAGCTACAACTACAACTATCTATTTCAATCCACGCTCCCCATGCGGGGAGCGACTGCCCTCCACTTGGTAGGGATGCCATAGTCGTTATTTCAATCCACGCTCCCCATGCGGGGAGCGACACCTTGTCCCCAGCGGCAAGATTGCCAGACTTTTATTTCAATCCACGCTCCCCATGCGGGGAGCGACAAGCTGGCAGCGAAGGAGGGCAAGCAATGTCAGTATTTCAATCCACGCTCCCCATGCGGGGAGCGACCTAAGCAGGAGCCGATGTTTGACAGGGCCGCACGTATTTCAATCCACGCTCCCCATGCGGGGAGCGACCTTCTGGCTCATGCCTGCCGTCCCGATGCAGCGATTTCAATCCACGCTCCCCATGCGGGGAGCGACGCCTGATGTTCCCGCTGTTGTACAGGTCGTAGTATTTCAATCCACGCTCCCCATGCGGGGAGCGACCATTTCTGGGAAAGGAGCTGAGCGAGCAGTACCAATTTCAATCCACGCTCCCCATGCGGGGAGCGACATGCTCGACGGCGAGGGCATGGCCGACGAATAGGAATTTCAATCCACGCTCCCCATGCGGGGAGCGACTGGGATACCCGAACAACAACTGCATCGGGTGCGTATTTCAATCCACGCTCCCCATGCGGGGAGCGACGTGGGCAATGACGCTCTCCGAGTGGCAGCCAGGATTTCAATCCACGCTCCCCATGCGGGGAGCGACTGACAGCGGTGGCATATTCGTCCACTACAACGAATTTCAATCCACGCTCCCCATGCGGGGAGCGACCACGGCATAGGAAGAGAAGGAGTCTCACATGAAATTTCAATCCACGCTCCCCATGCGGGGAGCGACAGTTCTTCGATGCCTATGCAGAGGCACATGCCAAATTTCAATCCACGCTCCCCATGCGGGGAGCGACCGAACTGGCTCTGCAGGCTCCTGTTCTGCTCGAATTTCAATCCACGCTCCCCATGCGGGGAGCGACGATGCCCTTGCCAGCATAGCCCCTGGTCTGATTGTAATTTCAATCCACGCTCCCCATGCGGGGAGCGACTCCTGTGCAGGGCGGGGCCGATCCTGTATCCAAGATTTCAATCCACGCTCCCCATGCGGGGAGCGACGTAGTGTTCGGCGCGACAAACCTTGCATCGCGTATATTTCAATCCACGCTCCCCATGCGGGGAGCGACTCTGCTATGTGCTTCCAGCTGTCGGGTCTTGTGTGATTTCAATCCACGCTCCCCATGCGGGGAGCGACTGTATGAAGCGGTAACGGAGGTTTCGGATTCACTATTTCAATCCACGCTCCCCATGCGGGGAGCGACTCCCGCGGCCGCTCCTGCAGGGCCTGCCGTGAGATTTCAATCCACGCTCCCCATGCGGGGAGCGACGTCTTTCCGGTCGATTATCGCCTCGTCGAAGATATTTCAATCCACGCTCCCCATGCGGGGAGCGACATCCTGCACAAGCTCGAAGCACATCACGGGCCCATTTCAATCCACGCTCCCCATGCGGGGAGCGACTCACCTTGTTATGGTACATGTCTCCCCAGCCGGGATTTCAATCCACGCTCCCCATGCGGGGAGCGACCCGTGCAGCGGTGCGGCATATGCATGCACTACAGATTTCAATCCACGCTCCCCATGCGGGGAGCGACTGCGGGCGTTGTAGATTCCATCGGCCGTATCCAATTTCAATCCACGCTCCCCATGCGGGGAGCGACAAGGGCACGTTCACGTATGAGATCACCGAATCCGAATTTCAATCCACGCTCCCCATGCGGGGAGCGACCAGCACACCTCCGTCCATGTCATCGAATCGGCTAATTTCAATCCACGCTCCCCATGCGGGGAGCGACTTGCTCTTTGATGCTACACTTGTGGTTGACATGTGATTTCAATCCACGCTCCCCATGCGGGGAGCGACCAGGGTATGACCCGACGAAGGGATAGGACTATGATTTCAATCCACGCTCCCCATGCGGGGAGCGACTCTCCGATTCTGCAGTGCCGGACCGGAATGTCTTGATTTCAATCCACGCTCCCCATGCGGGGAGCGACCCTCACAGCTCGTGACCCTGTCGGTCGTATCCAATTTCAATCCACGCTCCCCATGCGGGGAGCGACCCATGGTCCAGCGGATGGTGGACGGATGCGGGACATTTCAATCCACGCTCCCCATGCGGGGAGCGACAAGCCCCGTGCTTGACGATGCCGCATGGCTATGATTTCAATCCACGCTCCCCATGCGGGGAGCGACCTGCACTTCTATCGCTGCCTGATAGCATGCCTCATTTCAATCCACGCTCCCCATGCGGGGAGCGACGGAGCCTGCCGCCGTCCTCAGAGAGCAGGAGGCAATTTCAATCCACGCTCCCCATGCGGGGAGCGACCCTCCTTCGCTGCCAGCTTGCGGATGCGGTAGGCATTTCAATCCACGCTCCCCATGCGGGGAGCGACATATGCCGGGACTGCAATCTTTCCGTGCATCATATTTCAATCCACGCTCCCCATGCGGGGAGCGACCGCCGCAGCCGAGCGCGCCGCAGTACACAGATGATTTCAATCCACGCTCCCCATGCGGGGAGCGACTTCCAGCTCTTTCCCGCATTTCGGGCAGTGCCTATTTCAATCCACGCTCCCCATGCGGGGAGCGACGGCGTGTAGCAGTCATCCGTGGTCTTCTTTGGCTTATTTCAATCCACGCTCCCCATGCGGGGAGCGACCGGTCGCATCCGAATCCTCCGTCGTATGATGGCAATTTCAATCCACGCTCCCCATGCGGGGAGCGACCGTGTCTCCGCTCAGCGCGAAGTCGAGCGTCTGATTTCAATCCACGCTCCCCATGCGGGGAGCGACGCTCACACTGGTCGTCTGCGTACTCGAGCCAGTCAGATTTCAATCCACGCTCCCCATGCGGGGAGCGACTTCAACAAGTCGCTCTTCGAAGCCGCCTGCGCAGGATTTCAATCCACGCTCCCCATGCGGGGAGCGACCAGTTGTCCCGAGAGGGAGATGAACCTTGAAACGCATTTCAATCCACGCTCCCCATGCGGGGAGCGACACAGCCATCAATGCGACGGCTGCAAGGCCGATGAATTTCAATCCACGCTCCCCATGCGGGGAGCGACCCTTGCCTCACTGCAGCGTCTCCTCTCCGAGCTCATTTCAATCCACGCTCCCCATGCGGGGAGCGACTACGTCAACGTCAAGGTCAGCGGCACCGTGACCACATTTCAATCCACGCTCCCCATGCGGGGAGCGACAGGAGCCTGCCGCCGTCCTCAGAGAGCAGGAGGCAATTTCAATCCACGCTCCCCATGCGGGGAGCGACCACGTCCAGGCCCTCTGCATCGCACCATCCGAGATTTCAATCCACGCTCCCCATGCGGGGAGCGACTTGCTCTTGGGTGATACACTTGTGGTTGACATGTTATTTCAATCCACGCTCCCCATGCGGGGAGCGACTCCAGATAGCGCTCTGGCTCTGCACATACCGAATTTCAATCCACGCTCCCCATGCGGGGAGCGACTTCGGGGAAAACATGAAGGCTAACGATGCAATGAGATTTCAATCCACGCTCCCCATGCGGGGAGCGACAGCCGAGGACAGCGGCATGCAGCTCATAAGGACGATTTCAATCCACGCTCCCCATGCGGGGAGCGACCTCGCAGTCATGGCATCCGAAATAGTCAAGCTCATTTCAATCCACGCTCCCCATGCGGGGAGCGACATTCGCCGCTCATGCGGTGGGCATCAAACAATGCATTTCAATCCACGCTCCCCATGCGGGGAGCGACGCCTCCGGTCATGTCCTTGTGCCGCACCAAGAGAATTTCAATCCACGCTCCCCATGCGGGGAGCGACCCGCCATGAGCGCCGCGTCCTCGTTCCGCAGGTCATTTCAATCCACGCTCCCCATGCGGGGAGCGACCGGACAGCTCTCTGACGAGACTGCAGAGGGATGGAGATTTCAATCCACGCTCCCCATGCGGGGAGCGACCTCCGTCCGGTCGGTGTCCGGGTCTCCCGTCATATTTCAATCCACGCTCCCCATGCGGGGAGCGACCCGCACTGCCATGTGCAACGGAGTGGACGTGACGTGATTTCAATCCACGCTCCCCATGCGGGGAGCGACCGGCCAGGACCCGATTCACGAGCCCTGGGCGGATATTTCAATCCACGCTCCCCATGCGGGGAGCGACCCTCCAGCGCTGTAGAACTTGACATCGCAGAGCTATTTCAATCCACGCTCCCCATGCGGGGAGCGACCGCGGAGCCGCATTCTGGGCATCTGGACGGGATATTTCAATCCACGCTCCCCATGCGGGGAGCGACCGCTACATAGTGTATGCTAGCGTTACTTGTTTAGCAATATATTGAACAATAGAACAATTGATCTGCTATTACTGCATCTCTTTCCGTCACTTGCTCGATCCATGTACCACTTTTAAGGTGCGAAGGGCGCTAGCACACGATGATCACCTAGAGTTCGCACCTCAAAATGACAAAAACCCCTGTGGGTCGTAGCTCTTCTTGGCGCCCTCATGCTGTATTTTGTTCTTGTAATTATCTCCAAGGTTATAGAATCTAAGACTATCCACGCTCGGATCAATGATTTCCATTAGCTTGTGCCTCAGCTCTGCCTGCGTTGCCGCATCGGCATCACACTCGAATACTGAATCCTGAACTCTCTGACCATAATTGACACAGGTCTTTGCTACTTTACGCAGCCTCTTTTGGCCTGCGCTTGTTCTCGTATCTACATCGTAAGTAATGACAACAAGCATATCGTCCCTATTTCCACATGAAAGGCGGATATCCATCGATATCTCCGCGAACTGCCTGAGCAAGCAGTTGTGCCTGCACAAATGGAATCAATCCCCATGGCATTTTCTCGTGCAGATATGGATGCATCACTGTATCGCGCTTTTTCGTCTGCCATGCGTCAAATAACACTTTCCGTCCCTCGTCAGTTAGCCGAACCTCGCCTGATTCATGTTCTATAAAGTGCCTTGGCTTTACCATGTGATTGTTGATGCAAGTCAACACGAAGCGATCCACCAACACGGGCCTCAGTTCTTCCATGCAATCAAGTGCAAGCGATCGCCTTCCCGGCCTCTCTGTATGCATGAATCCGATATAGGGATCAAGTCCAGCACCCCGTAAAGCAGAGGAGCAATCCAAGGAAAGCATCGTATAGAATAATGACAGCATTGCGTTCACCGGATCACGGGGTGGTCGTCTGCTGCGTCCATTGAATTTGAACGCCTCTTCCCTGCTCAGAATGAGTTCATTTAAAACAGAAAAGTATTGGGCTGCAGCATCCCCCTCGATTCCGCGCAACGTATCAATGGAGGTGCAAGCCCGAATGCTCTTTAGGGATTCGCTCATTTTCCGAGATACCTGCTGCAGCGAATCCACGTTTACCCTCATTCCATGGTCGCGCATACACCGTTCAAGGATCCATTTTGAATTGAAGACTTTTCCCAGTATGAAGCTCTTCGCAATAGCAAGACTCCTCGAATCGTCTTCTGCGAGAATGCTCTGTTTGTGTCGTAAAAGAACATTCCCGCGAGGCATTCCAGCAACATCCGCAAGGAACTTTCCTCTCGGCGTAAAGAAAGCAAGCTCTATTCCCTTCTCAGCGCATTTACCCATCAAAGCAGGGCTTGCGCCCATATAGGAAAAGGAGTAGATGCTAGAAAGCGTGTGGAGAGGGACACGGCCCACCTCGGTACCGCTGCGTTTCGCAACGACGTTCATACCATCGACTGTCAGATACAGGTCTTCTGACAGGATGTAGATTGTATTTCCTATGCGCCTCATATCGACCCCTCAAGCATGTCATCTATATATGCCTTGACATTTCTGGCCTTCGGGAGACAAATATCGCAGAGCGAGCATGATTTGCAGCTTTGTCCAGGCTTTGCTCTAGGAATCCAGCGTTTACTATAGAGTTCATGCATCTCGGAAAAATCCTTATGGACCATTCCACGCAACTCGTCAGTAAGCTCAACTTTCTCCCGACTACGTGTTTCTCCGTAGTACAGAAATCCATATGGGATTGATGATGCAAACATCTCCTCAAGGCAGATAGCCTGTGCAACGAGTTGGAGACGATCTGCATCGATCTCTTTGCTATGCCCCCTCTTATACTCGATGGGAAATTCAGACCAAAGGCCATCCTCTCCGTTGAGAGGATGGCCCTGTTCCGATTTATAGAATTCGACGACATCGCATTGGCCAATGACGCCCAGCTCTGCTGAGTGCACCGTCATTCCACGAACAGTGACGGTATCACCTCTATGCTCTCGAATGGATGCATCATGTGCACGCTCATGCATGATGGAACCATCCATGGTAAGAGCATTTTCCTGCCATTCATCGGCCAGATGAATGAGACCCCATTGACGTCTGCAGAAAACATAGTGCTGTATACCAGACAGCATCAGGAACTCATCGTCGTCATACATCGCAGCTACGCCTTAGGCCAGAGCTGCATCACCTCGACGCCTTCCGGAATTCTGGACTTGTCGACCTCAATAGGCTCGTAGTCGTGGATAGATCTCGGAGCTATCACGCCTTCCCGCTTTTTTGTACTTACGGCATCAAAGAGCTGATATGAGGGTGCATTGCCGAGAACAGAATCATGCTTGAATACAATCAGCGAACGGACCGCCATCATTCCGCGGGCTGCTGAATGGTCATCTTCAAACATGTTTATGATTGCATTCCAGAGGAGATCGAGATCGTTGTCCGAGAAACCGGTGGTCTTCTGTGCCAGATTTGCCGAAACGAAGCCTTCGCAGCGATAGAGACCATATGGGACAATATACTTGCGACCCATATTGTTGTTCTTGGTTTCGGCATCAGCTTCAGTTGTCACTGCCATGCGTGTGATGGTAACCTCCTGCTGCACAATCGGATCAACGCTGCGTGCGAAGGTCATCTGAACTGGTCCGCGCACCTGGCCGCAGTTGAGATTCTTCTTGACGAACGTCGTCATGACTGCACCGAATGTACGGATATCGAAGTAGGTGCGACACATGAAGTCGAGGATTTTTCTGTCGAGATCAGGATCGTCCTTCTTGCGCTTTGCAATGTCATTAGCATCGATGCCAAGTTCCTTGAACGCTCTGGCATCTCTGGAATTGAGTGTCTCGCCTCTCTTGATGTATATCTCATATCCTGGTGCACCATTCTTGGCAGCTTCGACATAGTTGCGAATCTTGCGCTTGAGGCAGACATCAGTGACGAGACCGAGACCGGTTTCCGGATCGATGCGTGGAAGATTGCCAGCGTCGGGATCGCCGTTCGGATTGCCATTCTCAACATCAAAATACAGGACAAAATCGTAGCGGTTCTTGATTGCATCTGACATTACTGCTGCTCCTTCATTTCGCTGGTCTTGGTGTAAAGCTGCTGATAATACCCAAGGAAGAATTCTCCCTGCTCCGGCAAGGTGAGTCTGCTGGGAAAGTGCTGGATTCTTGAGCTGTCGAGCAGCTCTCCGATCTGCTTCTTGTACCAGGCAGCAAGACCCTGCTTGTCGTGTCCGACCTTGTTCATGTGGGCATTGGCCAGACGCAGAAGGACTGGGAATACAACACTGGGAGTTGTACTCGCAGAATCCATGTATCGATTGGCAAGATTGGTCGACCCGTTAGCCCGATACTGCAGCGACTCCAATATCGCAAAGAGACGTCCCAGATTATATGCGAGGCTTTGCGAATTCTCGTTCAAAGACACCATAAGCTCCTTCCGACTGTAGCCTGCATTCCGAAGCAAATAGGCTTTAATAATTGCAGCCCTGCCCCTGCTTACTTTCTTCGTGCCTTTCTCCTCATTGTTCTGACTGGCATGGATACGTTCGATTGCTGAGCTATAGAGACCCTCTGGATAGCGACCATTCATGAATATCGCCCTAAGAAGTGGAGCGCAAAGAACCGATTGATAGACCGGTTTTGTCGAATTGGGGTTTTCTACTGCATGAAGAAGCGCGTATGGCGATAGGTATTCTTTCGCTTCAGGTGCGTGAACGACTTCGCAGCGACGGTAATGTTCCGCGATGTTCTCGACGAAATCTCCGAACGTCCCTGTCAAGAAAAATCGCACCGAAATCCTCGATGCATTTGGCGCAAAACCGACAACAAAGAACGGAGAATCCAGATTCAGCTCTTCTTCGGTCAGGTATCGGCCAGTGACGGCAGATTTCACTATATTGTCGAGATGTCTTTCTTCTTGTGCATTGTCTCCACCGCCAAGTATTTGAAAGGCCAAACTCGACATGAACGCTGAATTCTGGTCATCATTCTCGCGAGACCAGTAAGCGATTGTCATATCTCCCAGATATGCATGGTGTATAGGACTCGCAAGCAGGTAATTCAAAGCCGCACCGTAACCCTGTGCAGCTTCCTTGCTCACCGGGGCATTGAGCCCCTGTTCCTCCGTATGGCCATAGCTTTCTCCAGAGCGCATATTGAAGCTGACCAGCTGCGCACCGGAAGATTGAGCATTCTTGATGCCTTTGATCTTCGGATGCAGGATAGCTATAGGTCTTTCGAGACCCGTAACGAGGCAGCGGCCGACTACATCATCGGAACTGGGCTGGTTAACATGCTCGGACCATGCAGCCTTGATTTTCTCATCATTAGTGGCAAGCGAAATCTTCCCGCCAATGGATACGGCAAACAGGAGGAACCTTCCGGAAAAAACGAGATCTTGGATATTTGCATCTGAAAAAGCCGGGGCGCTTCGTGCTGCCAATGGATTCCATGCTTGGTAGAAACGAACGATTGCCTTTGCTGCCGGAGAATCTACGCCTTGCAGAATGCTCAGATGAAGTTCTTTCGACTGCTCAAAAGCTCTTATTGCTCTCTCCGGTTTGCCCTTGTTGTCCGACCCCAACAGATAGCTTGACGTGTCGCAGAGAAAGAATGGTTTGATGCCACTTGCGCGAGTTTCCTGCTCAGGTACCGACAGAACAGCGCCCCGTACATTTCCCGTAGCGATAGCGGAGATGGCATTGCCACCTTCATCCAGCACCAGATATGCAGCAACTTTGCAGCTGCACCATCCTGGATGCGAGATTTCATCAGGATGATTTTGAAGCAGCTCCTGATAATAGTCATTCAGTTCCTGCAGTAGCATTATCTAAACACCTCGCTCTCTGCCACATCGATGGTTCCTTTGACCATGTGTGCTCTATAGAACATCGGCACGATGCTTCCAGGGTTGCTGTAGTCCATGTCGTACAGCATGAAGCCAAGATCTTTGTCGTCAGGAGAAACATCGGAGTAGTAGCCATGGATTGGCTGCTTTTCGGGCCAGGCTCTGAAACTGGCAGCAAACTCGCGACAGCCAAGGTAAGGCTGCGAATAACACTGACCCTTTGATATGCGTCTTCTCAGAATCTCAGAGAACTTTGCAGGATTGTCACTCGCAGAAGCCTCCTCAGTCATCTCGAAATGGAACTCGATGACATAGCGAACGTCTTTGAGTACAAGCGATGCACGTTGAACGATATCATTCGAGGCATCAATGAAGGGAAGCTCAACTACATCATTCTTCAGGGAGTCGCTTATCGCTCTCTTCATATTCGACGCAAGTGCCTTGCTCTTTACCTCGTTCCTCCGTACGCTCGTGAACTGGATAGGATTCAATACATGAATTTTGTCGATCAAGACACGCATACCCGGATGCCAATAGATGCTCTCTACAATACCCCGTGCTGCACTTGGAGTGATGACATCGTAACTGACACGTTCGACTGACATCTCGGGACGCGTGAACAGGGCATAGTCGCCCCAAACCTCCAGCTTGAACCCAAATGCCATTTGCGTACCTCCTTCCAAGCATTCGTTTGCACTGCCAATAATACATTCTTTTTCATGTTTATTTATGTTACATAGCTGAACGGTACTCTTAAATACCTGAGTGGTCGAGCAGCGAAAACAACGTATAGTGGAGATGTCGCTCAAGAAACATCCTGGGCGTGGATTGAAATATGTTCATTTATGTTCTGGTGACTGGCTTTCGAAACTGACCATCACCAGAACATGCCTTCGCCCTGTATATCGCGACAATCAAGGCCTGTCTGATAGCTATACCATTTCAGATCGCTTAACAGGTACATGCCAGATTTCACCTCGACCTTTCCCGCTTCTATCATTGTTTCGAGAGTGCGCGGATATAGAGCGACGGAATACCTTCCAATGCGTCGCATATCTCCCCGCGTCGCCATCCCGCAAGACGCTCTATCCAGCTCATTTGAGATCTCCTCTGCTGGAATCACTACAGGGCGAGCCTCGCTATCGATAAATCTGAAATCGGCTGATGATGAGGCGAATTGGATGTGCGGCACTCCGTTCAGCTGGGCACTTTCTGGAAAGGCATTCCCGAAACCTATCCTCAGGTCTTCAAGAGGCTTTCTGATCCGCTGTCCAGCTCTGCTGCCAGGGCTATGTTCCTCCCGGAAACACTCCATCAGGTTTTCGAAATAGCATCTGATGGCACTCAGAGATCCATAGTCCTCGGTTCTGCCGGACGCATCCAGCCCGGCAATAACATTCGTTGTGATGCCCGCTCTCTGTCTGATATCGCTCGGGATGCCATAAGGCCGGCCGCTTTCTGGATTGTCGCAGGAATCGAATATAAACACGATGCTTCTGTTTAAGTCGCGCTTTCCTTCCCTGTTGCAACGTCCAGCTGCCTGTATGATGGAATCGAGCCCTGCGATGCTTCGGTATACGACAGGGAAATCAAGGTCGACTCCCGCTTCGATCAGGCTTGTCGAGACAACACGGCATGGCAAACCTGCTGCAAGCCTTTCCCGTACAAGTTCCAGCACATGTTCCCTGTGTGCGGGATACATCAATGTCGATAGATGGAAGACACTTCCGTCATCGAAACGTCCAAGGAGCGACTCTGCAATATTGCGCGCCTGCATTCTGCTATTGACAATGCAGAGCACTTGGTCGCTCTCAGAAAGCTTCCCAACCAGCTCGTCATCGCTCTGCTTGCCAATACTCTTGTATGTGACTCGTCTGAGTTCCTGGAAAAGCCTATTCTTCTCTTTCACGATTTCATGCACGCTGAGTCCGTACTGCATGAATAGCTCGTCGAGAGCGGGCTGTGTCGCAGTACAGAGAACCACTGTGCAGTGATAGTTCTCTGTCAGCTCGACAAGAGCCCGCACGCAGGCATCCATAACGGTAAGCGGGAGCGTCTGTGCCTCATCCAGGATGATGACACTATTTGCTATGTTGTGCAGTTTTCTGCATCGCGAAGTGCTGTTGGCAAATAGAGATTCAAACAGCTGGACGTTTGTGGTCACGACTATGGGCATGTCCCAATTCTCTGCAGCAAGCCTGAGATTCTTCCTGAGCGGGTCTTCATCCAACGCATCGAAATCAAAGTTCGAGTGATGCTCGAGCACATTCTCTGTTTGATTGCCATCTAGATACTCACGGTACTTGTCTGCCGTCTGTTCAATGATGGCAGTATATGGCTCAGCTACAATGATCCGCGACATCCCATACTTTGTTGCATGCTGAAGAGCAAACCGCATGCCGGCAAGAGTTTTGCCGCCTCCAGTGGGTACCGTCAACGAGAATATGCCAGGCACAATGTCGCGTCCCGCCGAATAGCAATCATCCGAGACCGCGCAGCGAAGGATATTGAGGCTCCCCTTCGGAGGATAGAAAGAAGAGATACGCCTCTCGAAACGCTCAGCAATAGCACTGAGGGAGTCTGTTTGCACTGCTTCGCGGCTCTTTCCCCTCATAAACCTTTCCGTGCAGAGGAAATCAGCATCGACCAGACAGCTGAAGCACATGCGTGTAAAGAAATCGAAAGAGAAATCCCGCTGCAGCCTGGAGTCCAATTCTGGAACTTCATTGCGCGGTGCATTCCTGCATTTCTCCAACAATTCTTGGCCAAGCTCCTCTTTAGCCGGAAGGTGCTGCAGAACCCATTCACAGTCAGGCGTCCGATAGTCGGGAATCCTATTCTTTGCCGCTTTCTGGATTCTCTTATAGAGCGTCGCATCGCTATCCGGCGACTCCCAATCAGGCATCCCGCCATGATGTCCCGATACGCAATACGATAGCCAGCCAACATCTCTCAAGGCCAGTTCATAGGCTCCGGCAGTCGAATGATCCACTTTGGGGCCTCCATCGTTAATTCTCCGCTGAAAGTCATCAGAGAACTTTCCGATATCATGAATCATGCCGAGAGCTCGTCCGGTGTCCTCTCCTCCGAACTGCTTTGCAAAGCCGGCGGCCATTTCTGCAACCTCGGCCAGGTGAGTCGTCACAAGCTCTTCTGTTCCATCATCACGTCTATGAGCGATGCAGCTGTTTGACTCTGAAGTATCCCTCTGATTCATTTTGGACTCCGTTGCTTCTTGACCCTGCCTTCAGAACCCACTCGATGCGTACGCTGCTCCCCGCTATTCGGCTTTCCCCTGATACATTCACCCACGTAGGGATGCAAGCGGCGCCTTTCCGACCGAAGGAATCAGTTCCGCTCCCCTTCCTTGAACCATAGCAGATGCTTCCGACAACAATTAATGCTTTCGCTGCCTCTAATCCAACGGCAATCTCCAAAGCATGCACTGGCGGCAGCCTATCAAATTGCCCCTGTATAGAAGAGGTCCCCGCAGCTTATGCTGCAGGGACCAGTCCAGACGTTGAAATAGACCTCTACCAGCCGCGCCTTCTGGACGCACGGTTGCCGCCGCGGCCCATGCCGGGCATGCCACCCATACCCGGCATGCCGCCCATGCCCTGTGCCTGCCTCATCATCTGCTGAAGCTGGCGGTTGGAGATCTTGCCGTTCTTCGAAGCCTGCTGGCTCATCTGGCGCATCTTGCCCATCATCTTGTTCATCTCGCTCCACTGCTTGAGAAGCTGATTCACTTCCTGGACAGTCCTGCCGGAACCGGCAGCAATGCGCTTCCTCCTCTGGCCATTGATAGTCTTGGGCCGTGCCCTCTCCTCTTTTGTCATCGACCGTATCATGGCCTCGATGCGCTTGAGCTGCTTCTCGTCCTCGATGTCTCCTGCCTGCTTGAGCATGCGCTCGCCACCAGGCAGGGATGCGATGATCTTCTTGACGCCGCCCATCTTGCGGATCTGCTGCATCTGGGTCAGC